>Ga0256407_10005274_pt1 | contig 20871 bp, 19 predicted proteins | sample RumenRJG_04DNA_FD_193489 | JGI IMG/M metagenome (GOLD analysis project Ga0256407, IMG submission 193489) | Bovine rumen microbial communities from Lethbridge, Alberta, Canada - RJG_04 | ecosystem: Host-associated > Mammals > Digestive system > Stomach > Rumen | place: Canada: Alberta... | reverse complement strand
TTGAATAAAACTACGGAAGATACTGAAGGAAACTGAATTCTCAGATTATTCAGAAAAGTCAGAATAGTCAGTATTATCCGTAGTTCTTATATGACTACGAAAGAAGCTGAAAGAAACTGTAATTATTGATGACCATTTATGGAGATTCGTGGTAATTCGTGTAAAAAAAACGCTTCGCGAAACAAGAATGGCCATTAATAAACATGAATTTTCTTGAATAAAACTACGGAAGATACTGAAAGAAGCTGAAAATACACCACTGTGCCCAGTGTATTTCAGCCATAGGTTGTTATCAAATGAGGAAAATGAAGGGGTCTGCCTTCTCCATTCTGGAGATATACATCGTCTTGTCAACGATATAATTACCCTCTCATTGGATTTGCTTGAAGTCGGAGATGCCGTAAGGCAGTAGTCGGATGTCGCTCATGTGTTGTTCGTTGTCTGGTGGTTGCGTATGCTTTTGCCTTTCCGACTGCTAAGATATAACTTTTCAAAGAAAAGGGATAAAAAAGTGGGAAGGACTCTCTTTTTCTTATTCCTCCGTTGTATTCCCTCACATAGACATAGCGGTCGGTATATACCTCGATGTCTCTCTCGTTGGGGGCAAACAGCATGACATGGTAGATTCCTGTGGTGCTTTTTTCTCGGTTTTTCCTAGGCATAGTTATATTTGGGCAGGTAGCATGCAAAAAAAGACTTTAGATGGAGACTTGCAAATTAATAGACAAAAAGTGATTCACGAGAACCGTCCTCTGATTCAGAAGTTATTTTAAGAGGTTACCTTCGCTTGAACCAACTGAACCCACCTGATGAGGAGGCATAGACATGACCGTCGGAGGTGATGGCGACCAACTCGCTGCCCATGTCCTGGATATCCACGAAGTTTCGTTCTGAACTATTCCGTTTCACCCATGCCTTTCCTGAGATTTAGAGACATAAATCCCCTTGTCTGAGCAAAGGATGATTTCCCCCTTGTGCAATGTCAGTGCTCGTATGTTGCCCATATCTGAGCATCTGTAGCGCATAGACCATGAGAAGCCTCTTGAGTTGGAGGCTTCAATAGAAGATGTTGAAGGATTGTATCGGATCAACTCAGACCCATTGACAACCATTAGTGACATATTGTTGGCTTTTAAAGAATTCCTTTTATAGTGGCTAACTGCTGGATTTGCCCACGAAATTGCATCACCTCATCCTCATTTCGCGCGGCATAGGCCTCGCCTTGGCCGAGGGGATTCACTTGGCCTTTAACCAGATGATGGCGGTGAATTGAGGTATGAATCAGAATCGCTGTCCCGGTGATTCATAATCCAGTGATTTAGGAAGCTGAATGATTAATAGGGGCGGTTCATGGTTGTCATAGAGAACCGCCCCTTGCCCAGGGGATAGAGTTATAGCTGCTCATAAATCACCATAACCGTCCAATGTTGCACGCTAAGGTTGAAAATCTGATGGGGATTAGGGCTCTGAATAGTGTATTTGATGTCCTTGACCGCTATTTTGCCATCATTTTCAGTCAGAAAATCATTGACCAATTTTTCAAATCCGTCTATTGTCATTGCTTTTCCGCCTTGCGTATTCGCATACGTTGTCTCGGTGAAAATCTTAATCTGTGTCATAATGCTTTCGACGATTCGCCTGTACATTGTGAGGTTCTATATCATGTAGAGTATATATGACTGTTAGAGTTAAAAATTCCTAGTCAGACTCAAAGTAGATGATGTTGTTTATCTCTGTCATGGCTATTGGGATTGATTTGATGAAAATATAGTCACTTGATTGAAATAATTCATTATTTTAACATTTCCCTATCTGACGTATCTACTTAGCATCCCATGGATGAGTAGTTCCTATCTGACGAGGCTTGCTATCTCTTCCGCATCATCACGAGTGAAACCGCGTGCAATGATCTCACGGCCTCCTCTCGTCTCTATATAGATATCAGTAAAAAGAAGATGTTTTTGTATAGTGATGCTGCCGATGGCACCAAACCTCACCCTGCTCTCCTTACACCCGATAACACGTGGTTTGCGATGGATGAGCACTTCCTCTTCATCATCGATGATGATTTCGTCGGGAAATACGGCATTGCCATCGCCCGACACACGACTAGCATAGTAATGATAGGTCATTGTTCTTATATAATTGATTTGACAAAATTTCTTTAAATACTTTATCTCCCAGCGCAAGTTTCATTCCATTCAAATTGTTTTTGATATATTCTGTGGTTGTCATATCTTTATAAAACAATTGATTGATGGGAGCATCCGTTCCATAAAGGATGCGTTTAGTGAATCCAGCTTCCACCAGCTCCTTCACATGAGCGAATGGCATGAAAGCTGTGTCAACGAATGTGTTTGAGCAAATATACAATACCTCTTTAGTCTCGTTTAGAGGTCTTCCATGTGCCAGAACAAAATTGAGATGATCATATTGCATGCATACGTCCATAAATAAGCTGGCTTTGCACTCTATGAATTCTCCTGTATGCAACAGGACCGGCACGTCAAGATATGAAGCAAATTCAAGTGCATTATGCAATAACTTCCTATTATGATACCATTCTTTATGAGCTAGCCAATGCATCTTAACACCTTGCCACCGGATTTTAGAATGAATCATATAAGGAATTGCCCAACGACAATTAGAATGAAACATCCGCGGAGTCAGCCATAGAATCGGATGAATGCGTGTACCACCTAGTCGAATAAGTTCACGCATTTCCCTTACCACTAGTTTGTACTTCTCTGCGCAGGTAGATGTACTGGAAACAACGATTTCTTCGATTCCCGCTTCCTGCTCTGCCTGCCACACTTCTTTTGGAGAATGATAACCATCAGAATACCAACCCAAATGGGCATGATTGTCTGTCATTGTTTAGTTTGTACTATATCAAAGCGCCATTGTTCCACTAATCGTTTGGTAAGGAAAGCAACATCACAGAAGTGTTTGTTAATTTTGAACATATCACCGTTGCTTTCATTATAGTTGCGAACCAAACACATGTTGCAATAATCTCGTGCTTCACAAGTCAAGCACTTTGGAAAGTCTTTCTGCCTCACTCTGCGAACCTCTTTCAATTTTGGTGACTCCTCCCAAATTTGCTTTAGCGACTGTCGGAACACATTGCCCACTACAAAATCTTGCCATCCTGCACATGGATAAACGTCACCGTTAACTGTAATACACAAGTCATTGACGCCGGCACCGCACAAAGGCATCTCGGCATATTCTTCAAGAGTGATACTAGAGATCGGTTCCTGTTTCAGAGTGGTTTCTTTATAGTCCGTATCATAGAACACAATGTCCCTAACAACTTTCTCCGTTTCTTCCAATGACAAACGGTTGGCCAAGTTTCCCGTATTAAGGTCCGATTGGGCCATCATAACATAGTCAGTCTGTGATTTCATTCTAAGGCTCTCAGCATAGCGCATTACATCGTTGTAGCTGTTCTTGTTGGCTTTCATTACAGGGCAACTGATTTGAACTGGTATATCGGCTGCATGAAGCTTCTCAATGGCTGTCTTTGTTTTCTCAAAAGAACCCTTGACTGTTGTAATCTTATCGTGAATACTAGAAACCATACTATAAAGAGAAACTTGTACCAACGAGAGGTTCACATCCTTCAGCACAGATATTTGTTCGTCTTTGAGCGAAATGAGATTGGTGAGCAAAGATATTTGCATGTCTTTCTCTCTACAATACCGCAGCATCTTCAAGATATCCTTGTTCATAAGGGCTTCGCCACCAGAAAGAGTGACACAAATGCCCCCCATATCGGCATATTGGTCGATGATATACTTGAATCTCTCAAATGACAAATCAAATCCCGCATTCTTCTTTCCGTTGGGTATGTAGCAGTGAATGCAACGTTCGTTACAGCGACTTGTCAGTTCAAACTGCAATCCCGCTAAACGTGGTTTCTGTATGTCGTGTTGCATGAGATAATCCTGCGTGGTTTTGTCGGGATGCTCCTTTGTCCTCTGTGTAAAGTCATCGGCAAATGTCTTTGGATTTTTCATAGAGTAGCTGAAATCCAAATCTGCTTCATCAAGATCTTCGGGTGTATCGCCTTTCACGAGAAACTTGTGTTCGGCCAAATCATTAACAAAATCCATAAAGTCTCTCTCCACTACTTCTCGCTTAACATCTTCATATAATTTACAGAGGTTGTCTACGAGAAGTTGCACATCTTGGGGTTGCCGACTTATCTGGGATAGAAAGTCTGCTCCTGTTTCATCGTATGTCCTATCGTGGCGTGTCAGTTGATTGGTGATGTATCCCAACTTGCCACCATCATAGATGCGTATGTAACTGTTTTTTGATTGTCTTGTCAGCATAAATAACTATCTGCTTGTTTCGGTGTCATTTTCGGAAAGAGAGCGGCTGCATTGTTCTCATTATCTTTATCGCGTTGGCACAATTGCAGTTGCAACTTCGGTATCCTTTTGTCAGAGAGTTGCTCTATCCATTTTAGGGACTCCTGCTCCTTGTAGTAGTAGGTCGTTATCTGTTCCACAAAAAGTCTGATGACCTTCTGCGTTTATTTTTGTAATATTCCCTTACCGCAAGTAAAAATCCTATAGCGGCAATGAGTGCTTCTATTACAAAAGCAATATTCTCTATGATTTTACTGTCCGTTGTTTTTAATAGAGTGGACACGCAGCTACTCTAATACTGCGTGTCCATTTCCTTTTTATTGATTGGCCAACTTATCTTGTCACCTCACACTGCTTGCAGTTCCTTGTTCTAGGATTGCCTCCACCAAAAGGGAAACTTGATGTTTGCGCCCCGCCTTGTGAATTGTAGGTAGGACATCCTGCTGCATAAGAGCCAGTTGGAGCATTCTTTGCCATCATTTGTGGTTTGTTGTACTTTTTCATATTTGTTAAGATTAATTTATGTGCCTACCTCCTTTTAAGCGAATCGGCCTTCTCTTTTATCTAAATATCGTCAAAGGTGTAAAGGTGTGAGCCTTCTTTCGTTCTCCGTCAGAAGGTTCTGCAATACCCGTAACAAAAAAGAATGAAACCAGCCCACACCCATAGCTATATGTCTGGATACTATTCCCCTACAAGAGGAATAGCCCCATCAATACAAACCATGGGAGAAGCAGCCTTCAGCCTTTCACCTTTTGTTACATTGAATTTTGCAGATTCTCTGACCGGTGAAGTCCAATAGCTCTCCTCAATGTCTGTCATCGCACATAGTCCGATGTCAGGTACAAAGATAGTGCAAATCGAGTGAAATACCAAACAAAATACGAAGATTTTGTTTGAAATTCCGAGATGCCGCCTATCTTCGATACAAAGTATCAAAGAGAGAAATTATTTTCAAAGATCGCACGTTGTGAGCTGGTATTTTTAGTCTTCTTGTACAATATGCAAAAATAGTGTTTTTCAATAAATTCACCCCCATGTTTTCGTGTCCTTTTTTGTCCATTTTGCATCAACTATAGTGATTCTATAATTCATCTTGTTCTTCATATCGTTTTTTTTTATACCTTTGTGCGGTCTTTAACAGAGTACATCATCCATACTTATGCACATCAGAGACGTAGAACTATCCGACGCGAAGGCTTTACGCATCATTTATGCCCCTTACGTCGAAAACACAGCCATCACCTTCGAATACGACGTCCCGTCGGAAGAGGAGTTCCGCGAACGCATCTCCAAGGTCACCCGTCAGTTCCCATGGGTCGTGGCAGAGGAGGACGGACATATCGTGGGCTATGCCTACGCCAGTCACTTCAAGGAGCGGGCCGCCTACCAATGGGCTGTGGAGACTTCTATCTATGTAGACCGCCACATGAAACGTCGAGGGATAGGCCTGCTGCTGCACGATGCTCTGGAAGAGCGATTGCGGCAACAGGGCATCCTCAACATGAACGCATGCATCTCCTACTGCGAGCAAGAGGATGAATATCTGTCACTCGACAGTGTGCATTTCCACGAACGGCTTGGTTACCAACTGGTGGCCCACTTCCATCAGTGTGGCAAGAAGTTTGGCAGATGGTATGATATGGTGTGGATGGAGAAACTCATAGGTAACCACCTTTAACAGCCTTCGATTGATTTACTCTTCTTCAACTCCCCTTCTACTCCCAACAATTATTTCAGTTTCACAATGGCATATGAGGTGGCAGGCATGTGGATAGTCATGCTGCCGTCTTTCTTGTTGTGCTCCATGGCGAAACGGTCACCGGCAAGGAGTTGGGTCTTCCTGAACTTCACATTGACGGGGAATGTGGCATCCGAGGCAGCAGCCCTGGGGTTGAGCATTACCAACACCACATCGTCGCCTGCCGCACGGGCATAGACGAAAGGATAGACCGATGGCGACGGTTTGCTGGCGTCAGCCGAGGGGTAGATAGGCACGAACTCGGCATAATTGGCGAGGGCTGGTTCGCTATGGCGCAGTGCGATGAGCCGACGTGTCTTGTTGAGCAGCGAGTTGGGGTCTTTCTCCTGTGCCGCCACATTGGGCGCGTCTGCCGACGGGTCTACCGGGAGATAGAGCCTTGAGGCGTCTGCCGTGGAGAACCCGAGGTTCTTGCCGCTGCTCCATTGCATCGGTGTGCGTGCGCCATTGCGTGGTTGATAGGCGCCCTCCACCTGCGGCCAGTTGCCGGGCAACTGTCTCATGCCAATCTCGTTGCCATAATAGAGGAAGGGCACGCCGGGCATCGTGAAGCCAAAAGCGTAGACGATTTCCAGTTCCTTGTCGCTGCGGCGGTTGCCAAGGCGGGCATTGTCGTGGTTGCCGAGTGGCAGACTGATATAGCCCTTCCCCACTGTTTTCTCATATTGGTCCATATAACTCTTGAGGAAGGCGGTGATGTCGCCCTTTCCCTCAGCATCGAAATAACTGTGACCCTCGCTCACGCCGTTGAGGATGCGCCAACTCTCCTTCTGGAACAGATCGTTATATCCGTTGAACCAATGGAAGAAGTCAACGTGGAAACAATTGTCGAGGGCATCGGCAGGATAAGACCACTCTGCCACCATGAATCCCTGAGGATATTCGTTTTCCAGAAGTTGACGTATCTCACGCCAAAAGAGTTTCGTCTCGTTCTCATTGGTGTTGAAGAACTGCTCGTTGCCCCTCACCTGCCGGGTCTTTACAAGGGCTCCAGCCATGTCGGCACGGAAGCCGTCGGCGCCCATGTCCATCCAGAACCGCAACACGTCCTTCAGGTCCTCGCGCATCGCCAGCACATCGGGATGGTTGGTGGGCAACTGCCACGGCTGATTGGGGTCGGGATTGGAGAAGCCGAAATTGAGGGCAGGCTGACACCAGTAGAAGTTGCGCATGAACTGGCCGTTGCGCTGTCCGTAGCCTTTTATGAACGACCCGGCGAACTCGCGTGGTGGGTCCACCCAATTGGTCTCCGTCCAGATGTAGTAGTTGGAGTATTTGTTCTTCTCCTGTTTCTGCGACTCCACAAACCATGGGTTGTCGATGGAGGTATAACTGATGACATAGTCGAAGATGACGTGCATGCCGCGCTTGTGCGCCTCCTCAAACAGTCGGCGGGCATCGTCGTTGGTGCCATAGCGTGGCGCTATCTTGTAATAGTCGCGGATGTCGTATCCGGCATCATGGAAGGGAGAATCGAAGAACGGGTTGAACCAAATGGCGTCTACGCCGAGGCTCTTCACGTAGTCGAGTTTGCTGATGATGCCTTGCAAGTCGCCGATGCCGTCGCTGTCGGAGTCGCAGAAGGTTTGCGGATAGATTTGGTAGAACACGGCATTCTTGGCCCACTCGGGCACCTTAGGGATTTCATACTTACCAGTAATGGTCTGTGCCGTGGCCGTCAGCGAGAGCATCGCTACAAGCAACAGGAGGATTTTTTTGATGGTCATGATATGATTGTTTTAGGTAGTCAAAAAAGAAAGGAAATGGATGTATCTACAAAAATAGATGTTTTTCAGCACCCCCGCAATTATTTAACATAGATTAAGCCGTCCAAATAGCGGTATATGATATTTATTGTTCCTAATTTTAATAATAATGTAGAAACTATTTTGCAAAGAAAGAAGAAGGTACCGAAACGGATAACACTCGAAAAATCCATGGTAATGTGGGAATAGACCGAAAATCGCCCTAGTTGCAAGCCTTGTTTTTTGTTTTTCCTTGGAGGATTATTATCCTCTTATTCAACTTCCCCAAGTTGAATATTTAATTGATATTCAGGTATTTTCTTCTTTCTGTGTAGACAGAAAGAAGAAACAAGAAAGAACCGCGAACACGCTCCACCGTCGAACAAATGGGCTTTCCGGTGTCTGGCTGCGGAACTCGCGGCTTCGCCGCTCAGACAGTCCTCGCCCGAGACGACACCGAAAAACCTCATTTGTTACCGACGGCTCCCGCTATCGTTCGCCCAGCCAACACCCCGCCACTTGTCGTGGCAGACTTGCGAAGCCGTTTTGATAATGGCCTCTTCTTTTCGAATAGGTTTGAACTTGCGGAACTTGAATAAAAACTATTTTATTTTGCACTGCGCTCGCTTATTCGTACTTTGGCTTCGCCGAAGATACTCGCGCTCGGCAGTGAAAATAAAAACTATTTTATTTTGCACTGCGCTCGCTTATTCGTACTTTGGCTTCGCCGAAGATACTCGCGCTCGGCAGTGAAAATAAAAACTATTTTATTTTGCACTGCGCTCGCTTATTCGTATCTTTGCCACAAGAATGTGCGAGCTCGCCATTTCATCCTTATTATAATAATCAACTTAACCTCTACCACGTATATGAAAAGTTTTGCACCCAAACCGTGGATTCTTCCACAACCCGTGCTGATTATCGGTACATACGACAAAAACGGTAAGGCCAATGCCATGAATGCCGCCTGGGGCGGCCAGTGGGACATGCACGAAATCATCATCTCACTCGGAAGTCATGCCACCACCGACAACCTTGCTGACATTCCCGAACTTACCGTCACCTTTGCCACTGCCGACACGATGGTCGCCTCCGACTTCGTGGGTATTGCGAGCGGCAGAAACATGCCCGACAAAATGGAACGCACTGGTTGGGCCATAGAGAAAGCCCCCAATGTGAACGCCCCATTGTTCAAGGCGTTCCCCATGACCCTCGAATGCAAGGTGAAACAGAAGATTGACGAATCAGAAACCGGCTACTACCTGATAGCAGAGATTGTCAACATCCTCTGCGATGAACAGTACCTTGCCGACGACGGCAAGCCCGATGTGGCAAAGATGGGCCTCATCACCTTCGACCCCATCCACCACACCTATATCCAACTGGGCAAGAAAGTAGGCGACGCGTTCGCCGACGGCAAGCAACTGAAAGACTAACCCTTGAAGATAGCAATATGGAATACATGTCTCAGGAAGGCTACGACAAACTGGTGGAGGAACTCCGCCAATTGGAGAGCGAACTGCCAGTAGTGAGAGAAGCCATAGCCGAAGCCCGCGACAAGGGCGACCTCAGCGAGAATTTTGAATACCATGCCGCGAAGCGCGAACAGTCGCGGCTCTTGGGAAGAATCCGATTCAAGCAGAGAGTCCTTGCCAATGCACGGGTCATCGACATGTCGAGACTGGGCAACGACAAAGTGCAACTGCTCAGCAAGGTGACCATTACCGAACTCCATGGGCAGTCGTCAAGCGACGATGACACCCCTTCCTCTCCTGCTGCCACGAAGACCTATATGATTGTCAGTCCGCATGAGGCCAACCTCCACGAAGGAAAGATTTCCATTAAGTCACCCATTGCCCATGCCCTCCTCAACAAGGCTGCCGGCGATGTCGTGGAAGTCCACGTCCCCGCCGGCACCATGCGGCTCCGCATAGAGAGTATAGAAATGTAAGGCTTCCTCCGATTGGAAATGACACATCACTTGAATGTAGGTTGCGCCTCTTCTGAATAAACCGACATAAAGAGAGGCACAGAACTAACAAAAGTGAAGCACCAACGAAGCCTTTAGAATAGCAAATGCGACAAAAAAAGTGGGCATTCCGCTTTTTTGTCGCATATTTGTTTTTCGGTCGCAACGTATTGAGAAGAAAAACAGCATAAATCAATTGCAACAGTCAAAAGCCGGCATATCTTTGCATTGTCAAACGACGGAAAGGTGACCAAAACCACCCCACCACTCGCAAGACAAAACAACAAGATTATTAACTAAAAAAAATAAATAATTATGAAAAAGATTGCCAGAATGCTTATGTTTGCCGCTCTTCTCACACTCGGCACAACCACGACACTTACGTCATGTGATGAAAACCAAATGGAAGACTTCGTTGAGTCTGTCAACATCATCGGAACATGGAGTTGCACAGAGTCAGTCATCTCCACCACTAACCCCTCTGCCAACAGGTACCACTACAACGGCCTCATCACCTTCAGGGCCAACCACTCCTTCACCGACAGTTATGGTGACACCGGTACATGGTCTATCAAGAACAGGATGATCACCCTCGTCTATGACAACGGACTCATCAGAAACGTGCAGTTCCTCATTCAGGATGGCTACACCTCCCAGACGATGGTGCTTACCACCACACTCAACATGGCTCATGGAGATACCTGCCTCTGCTCGGTGGTGCTGAGAAACGTGAAAAGGTAACTACTGCGAATCAGTCATTACGCTGTCACTGTAAGGCACGACTCCAACTATGATGGCCCAAGCCGCCCCCCGCCCAAGCGGGAATCACCAAACCAATCCCCACATCCTCCACAGCAAGGATGTGGGGATTAAACTTGTTTTATTCAGAAAAAATCAGTATTTTTGCCCTCCGTAATCCCTGATGGGTAAAACAGATGAATAAGCCACACTCCTATATTCTTCACATCCTGTTGCTCTCGGCATTGCTGTTCCTGCCACTCACCCTGTCGGCAGCCACCACGACAGCAGAAGCCGACAGCCTGCTGGCATTTCTCTACCGCTACATGCCCCTGCCCGACCGATGCGACTACGACACCGCCTTCTTCAGGCGCAACGTGGAACTGTCGCTGAGAGCCCGCGAGGAGATGCCGTGGGGACGCCACATCCCCGACCGGGTGTTCAGGCATTTCGTCCTTCCCGTGAGGGTGAACAACGAGAACCTAGACAACAGCCGCGAAGTGTTTTTCCAACAACTCAGAGAGCGGCTGCAAGGTCTCTCGATGAGCGAAGCCATACTCGAGGTGAACCACTGGTGCCACGAACGGGTGACCTACCGGCCCAGCGATGCCCGCACCAGCAGTCCACTCGCCACCGTGCGCACCGCCTACGGCCGGTGTGGCGAGGAGAGCACCTTCCTGGTGGCGGCACTGCGCTCCGTGGGCATCCCTGCCCGACAGGTGTACACCCCACGGTGGGCACATACCGACGACAACCACGCGTGGGTAGAGGCATGGGCCGACGGCCGTTGGTATTTCCTCGGAGCCTGCGAGCCCGAACCGGTGCTCAACCTGGGATGGTTCAACGAGAGTGCCTCGCGTGGCATGCTGATGCACACCAAGGTCTTCGGCGATTACGACGGTCCGGAGGAGGTGATGAGCCGCACACCCTGCTATACGGAAATCAATGTCATCGGCAACTATGCCCCCACTGCCACCCTCCGCGTCAGGGTGACCGATGCAGCCGGACTCCCCGTGGAAGATGCTTTGGTAGAGTTCAAACTCTACAATTACGCTGAGTTCTACACCGTGGCGAGCAAGAAGACCGACGCCACCGGTAGCGCATCGCTCACGGCGGGACATGGCGACATGCTCCTTTGGGTAACAAAAGACGGCAAGGCTGCCATGCGGAAAGTGAGTTTTGGCAAGGACAAGGAGGCCACAGTGACACTCGACGGCACGCCACTGCCCCAGCAGGTCGACCTCGACATGACACCACCGCCAGTGAGTGCTACACTTCCTGAGGTCACCCCCGGCCAACGGGCTTCCAACAACCACCGGCTCCTCATCGAAGACAGCATCCGGCAAGCCTACGAGAAGACCATGCCCGTAGAGGCTTGGCGGGGCAACCACCAAGTCATCCAGACCTTCCTCGACCAAGCCGCCAACCCGCTGATGGCCAGCAAACTGCTGGAGGTCATCTCTGCCAAGGACCTGCGCGACATCCCCATGGAGGTGTTGCTCGACAACGAGGTGGCCTCCACCGACACCTCAGCCATCTACTGCCAGTATGTGCTCAACCCACGGGTGGAGAACGAATGGCTCACCCCCTACAAGGCCTTCTTCCGCCAACAGATGAAAGGCGTGGCTGGACCCAGCCAACTGGTGGAATGGTGCCGCAACAACATCCGCATCGACAACGAGCACAACCCACAGCAACTGCGCATGCGCCCCATGAGCGTTTTCAAGCATAGGGTGACCGATGAGTTGGGAAGAAACATCTTCTTCGTGAGCGTAGCGCGCAGTCTGGGCATTCCCGCCCGCATCAACGAGGTAGACGGCCGGCTGCAATACCATGATGACGGCCATTGGCACGATGTGGGCTTCAACGACGAAGAAGGAAGCAGCCAGAAAGGAAGCATGAACCTGACATTCGACTTCCACCCCACAAGATATGTCGACGACCCCAAATACTACGTCCATTTCACCCTCAGCAAGATGGACAACGGGCGACTGCAACTGCTCACCTACCCTGAGGAGGCCACTTGGAAAAACCTGTTCTCGCATGGCGTGACACTCGAGAGCGGCGACTACTGGCTGACCACTGGCACGAGGATGGCCAGCGGACGGGTGCTGGCACAGTTGACACACATCACCGCCGATACACAGGCAGTGGCCCTCACCCTGCGTGAAGACCCAGAAAACGTGCAGGTGATTGGGGCTTTCAACGCTGAGAACCGATACCGCCAACTGTCGCAAGCGCCATCTTCACAGACACTGCTCAGCACCACCGGTCGCGGCTACAACATCCTGGGCATCATCATGCCCAATCACGAGCCCACCAACCATGCCCTGCGCGACATCATGGCGTGCAAGGAAGGTTTCGAGCAATGGGGGCGGAAAATGATACTCCTCTTCGAGCACGAGGAAGACGCGCGGCGCTTCGACTTCAGCGAGTTTCAGCAGATGCCCTCGACCACCGTATGGGGAATAGACGAAGACGGGACGAGTCTGGCCAACATCTGTAAGGAGATGCATCTCGAGTCATCGTCTTTGCCGGTATTCATCATCTACGACACCTTCAACCGTGTGGTGTTCATCCAGCAAGGCTATACCATCCATCTAGGTGAACAACTGCTCAAAGTGATATCACAGATAAAGAACTGAACTGTCGCTAGTAAGGAAAGACAAGAAGGTGGAGCGAATACGCAACCTGTTAGAAATCTACAGCGCGGAGAATCCTTGCCACCTCCTCACTCTGAGTGACACCTGTGCCGCCAGAGGCCGAGCCGTGAATCTCCATGGCACCTGTCTGCTGAAGGATTTGCCGAGCATTATGCGAGTCGACGCCACCACCAGGCATGACGATGAGCCGGTCGGAGGCATGTTCGCACAACTGCCGCAACAGAGGGAGTCCCTCATAGGCAGTGGGCTGCTGCCCTGAGGTGAGAAGCCGTCGGCATCCCAAGTCGATGATTTGCTGCAAGGCGATAAACGGAGAGCGGCATTCATCGAAAGCACGGTGGAAAGTCACGGGCTTGTCTTTCGATGCCTCCACTAGCCGTGCCATGGCGGCGAGGTCGATGTCACCATCAGGCAGAAGGGCGCCACAGACAATACCGTCGACATAGGGCAAGGCTTCGGCGATGTCGTGCACCATCACTTGCACCTCATCCTCCGAATACACGAAGTTGCCTTCGCGTGGTCTTACCAACAGGTGCACGGTGAGCCGAGGGGCCATCTCCCTCACAGCCCTCACCATGCCGAGCGAGGGTGTCAGTCCGCCAAGCGGCAGTGCGGCACAGAGTTCGATACGCTCCGCGCCTCCTCTCAAGGCTTCCCGCACACTCTGCAGGTTGCCGGTACATGCTTCAAAAAGATGGTTCATATCTGCTATGAAGGAGTGTTAAAAGAGAGATAAAGGGATGTCCGTCATTTCACTTGCAAAAGTCGGGATGCTCCATATACAATAACGGAGAACACCTCCGAAAATTGCATGAATACGGGCTTCGGCAGAAAATGAAAGATAACTTCATTTGAGATAGTCTCTGTAAGTTGAGCGAATGCAAATACACATGAAACAGAATAATATTCTTTCGAGTCATCTGCAACACGCCATTTATGGAATATTCATCTACAAAATCGACCATAATAGAGGAATCTTCTGAATTTCAACAAAAATTTGGAGGATAATTCTAAACATCGTACCTTTGCCACCAGAAACCAAAAGTTGAACCATCCCCTACTCTCCTCGCCATCTGGCGGAAGGCAAAGGGATAAAAAAAGGAAAGGAAAAGACGATGAGTACAAAGAAGAACTACCGTTTCGAGACCCTGCAACTCCATGTAGGCCAGGAACAGGCCGACCCTGCAACCGACGCACGTGCCGTTCCCATTTACCAGACCACGAGTTATGTGTTCCACAACTCACAGCATGCTGCCGACCGTTTCGGTCTGCGCGACGCAGGCAACATCTACGGACGCCTGACGAACTCCACGCAGGGCGTGTTCGAAGACAGGGTAGCAGCCCTCGAGGGTGGTGTGGCTGGCCTCGCCGTGGCGAGTGGTGCCGCCGCCATCACCTATGCGCTGCAAAACATCGTACAGGCAGGCGACCATATCGTGGCAGCCGACAACCTCTATGGCGGTTCTTATAACCTGATTACCCATACCCTCGCCACACAGGGCATCACCAACACCATCCTCAACGTCAACGACCTTGAAGCCCTCGAGGCTGCCATACAGCCCAACACGAAGGTGGTGTATGCCGAGACCTTTGGCAATCCCAACAGCGACGTGCTCGACATCGAAGGGGTGGCAGCGGTAGCCCATCGTCACGGACTCCCGCTCATCGTCGACAACACCTTTGGCACGCCCTATCTCATCCGTCCTTTGGAGCATGGTGCCGACATCGTGGTGCACTCGGCCACGAAGTTCCTGGGCGGTCATGGCAGCAGCCTCGGCGGTGTGGTAGTAGATGGCGGGAAGTTCGACTGGCTTGCCCAACCCGATAAGTTCCCCACCCTTGCCAAGCCCGACCCCTCATATCACGGCATAGTTTTTGCCCAGGCAGTGGGGGCAGCCGCCTTCGTCACCCGCATCCGTGCCGTCATCCTGCGCGATACCGGAGCCGCCATCTCGCCCTTCAACGCTTTCATCCTGTTACAAGGTGTGGAGACACTGAGTCTGCGTGTGGAGCGCCATGTGGAGAACGCGCTGAAGGTGGTTGACTTCCTGAAGAACCACCCCAAGGTGGCAAAAGTGAACCATCCCGCCCTGGAGAGCCACCACGACCATGCGCTCTACCAGAAGTATTTCCCCAATGGCGGTGGCAGCATCTTCACCTTCGAGATCAAGGGCGGACAAGAAGAGGCATGGCGTTTCATCGACGCGCTGCAGATTTTCTCGTTGCTTGCCAATGTGGCCGACGTGAAGAGCCTCGTCATCCATCCCTATACCACCACCCACTCGCAGATGTCGCCAGAGGAGTTGGAAGAGCAGCACATCACGCCCTCTACTATCCGTCTGTCTATCGGCACAGAGCACATCGACGACATCATCGACGACCTGGCACAAGCATTTGATAAGATTTGATGATAAAAGATTATTGAAATATGACGAAAATTGCAAAACAACTGACAGAACTCATTGGCAACACGCCGTTGCTTGAGTTGAACAAGTATTCACAGGCAAAGGGCATCAAGACGCCCATCGTAGCAAAAGTAGAGTACTTCAACCCCGGTGGCTCCGTAAAAGACCGCATCGCTCTGGCGATGATCGAAGACGCGGAACAGAAGGGACTGTTGAAACCTGGTGCCACCATCATCGAACCCACCAGCGGCAACACCGGCGTAGGACTGGCTTTGGTTTCCGCCGTCAAGGGCTACAAACTCATCCTTACCATGCCCGAGACAATGAGCATCGAACGCCGCAACCTCGTCAAGGCTTACGGTGCAGAGGTGCGGCTCACACCGGGCAAGGACGGTATGCCTGGCGCCATACGTGCCGCTGAAGCCCTGCGCGACTCCATCCCAGGGAGCATCATCCTGCAGCAGTTTGAGAACGCAGCCAACCCTGCCAAGCACTATGCCACCACCGGACCGGAAGTATGGCAGCAGACCGACGGGAAGATTGATATCTTCGTGGCTGGTGTAGGCACCGGCGGCACGGTCTCGGGAGTGGGCAAATTCCTGAAGGAGCAGAACCCCGACGTGCAGGTGATAGCCGTAGAGCCAAAGTCATCGCCCGTATTGAACGGCGGACAGAGCGGACCGCATAAGATTCAGGGCATCGGTGCCGGCTTCATCCCCAAAACCTACGACGCAGGAACCATCGATGAGGTGTTCGACGTCGACAACGACGATGCCATCCGCACCGGACGTGAGATTGCCCAGCAAGAAGGGCTCCTCGTTGGCATATCGGCAGGCGCTGCCCTCTACGCTGCCTCACAGATAGCCCTTCGCCCGGAAAACGCAGGCAAGACCATCGTCGTCTTGTTGCCCGACACTGGCGAGCGTTACCTCTCCACCGTCCTCTATGCTTTCGAGGACTACCCTTTATAAACAGAAACTGAAGATTGATTTCGGCTAACACAAAGATACAGAGGTACAGAGGATAAAAACTCTGTATCTCTGTATCTTTGTGCGGGCTGAACAAAAGGCGGGGTGCCCTCTACAGTCCGAGTTTGTATCCTATAGTGAGGATGAGGGCACTGTTTTTCATGTTGTCAAGTTGAACGTCATTATTGTTCACTGTCGACAGACCGAAGCGGTAGCGCAGGTCGATGACCAGTCCTAAAAACGAGTTGCCCAACCTCGGTTCGAAGGAGAGTCCCACGGGAAGGGACATTCTGTTTTTTTGTGACAAACGAATTATGATACCACCCTTTTTTGCTATCTTTGCATAAAAATAACCCAGATACAGAAAAACGAATAACTTAGAGTAGAAAATCTAGAGAATCTAGAGTAATATCTAGAAAATCTAGAGAGTCTAGAGAGTCTAGAGAATCTAGAAAAAAAAATAAAAACTGATTCAGATGAAAAAAGAAAACACCATTCCAGAGAAGCAATTGGAGTCTGTTTTACGCAAACAGACCAATTGGAAGAACCTCTGGTTCTACCAAAAGACGGTGGTGCTCTACCAACTGACCTATGTGTTCACACGGCGTTTTCTCCCAGCCTATGGCGACCGTACCGTAGACCAAATGGTACAGGCTGCCCGCTCAGGGAAACAGAATATCGTCGAGGGCTCCGCCGATGGTGTTACGTCTATGGAGATGGAAATGAAATTGCTCAATGTGGCTCGTTCAAGCATTCAGGAACTCTTAGAAGACTATGAAGACTATCTCACTTCTCATCGTCTGACAAAGTGGACACCGGGTCATCACCGATATGAAAAAATGTTGAGTTACTGCCGTGAGCACAACTATATGACAGACTATGAACGTTACTTCGAGAAATGGACTGACGAAGAAGCGGCAAATGTCGCCATCACACTCTGCCACATGGTAGACAAGATGATGCTGACCTACCAGAAGAAAAAAGAGAGTGAATTTGTCAGCGAGGGCGGTATTCGCGAACGCATGACGGCAGCACGCTTAGGCTATCGCACCAATCAACGTGAAACCATCGAACTTCTTTCTCGACAAATTGAAGAACTAAAACAAGAGAATGCTTTGCTGAGAAATAACAACATGGAGTAAGAAGTAAAAACACTCACAAGTAAATAAAAATGAGGCGTGAAGAGGGTGGCAGTCTGGTGGCTTATACGACAGACAAGTAGGCGATGAGGAGGATGACTAGCAGATGGAGCAGTTGGTCGAAGCCGTAAAGTATCCAGAAGGGCTTATGTGTATTGTCTGCCAGCAAGGGGAAATGGCCTGTGAGAACACCTTTTGTCGTGTCAATAACAAAATGGGTGACCAACTGTAGGGCGGCAAGCCATAGGCACATCTTCCATGAGATGCCCATAACGGCAAGGGCGGCTCCCATCAGGATGGCATGCACTGCAGCATGACCAACAATCGGCAGCAAAGGCCATCCCTTGGCCTTGGCTGCTATCATGCCATGTGTCGTCAGACAGTAATCTGCCAAGAAATGACATATTAACAAGGATAACAATATATATATCATAGGTTTTCTATTTATTTCGGATAGAGACAAAAAAATCGGATGTCTCACGACAACCGATTTTCAAAAAACAAACTACTTAAAAACTAATCTACTAAAACAAATCAAAAAAATCTTTTATATTATTTCAATATAGTCTTACTTTCCAGATTGCAAAGGTAATATCTTTTTCCTAATCCGACAACTCTTTTAATGTAATTTTACACTAAATCAGTATTTTTTATCTAAAAAAGGGGATGACACAGTGGCCATCCCCTTAAAATTGCAAAGTAGGTGTGACAATTCTACATCATTCCACCCATTCCCGGAGCGCCGCCCATTGGCATGGCAGGCTTCTCCTCGGGCTTGTCGACCACGAGGCACTCGGTGGTGAGGAACATGCCGGCGATAGAGGCAGCATTCTCGAGGGCTACCCTTGCCACCTTGGCTGGATCGATGACACCACTCTTGCGGAGGTCCTCATAGACATCGGTGTGGGCGTTGTAACCAAAGTCGCCCTTACCCTCGCGCACCTTTTGTACGACGACGGCACCCTCGCCACCAGCATTGATGACAATCTGGCGCAGCGGCTCCTCGATGGCACGTGCCACAATATTGATACCTGTCTGCTCGTCGGCATTGTCGCCCTTCACATCTGCCAGGGCGTCGAGGGCGCGGATGTAGGTGGTACCACCACCTGCCACGACACCTTCCTCGATGGCTGCGCGAGTGGCACAGAGAGCATCGTCGACACGGTCTTTCTTTTCCTTCATCTCTACCTCGCTGTTGGCACCCACATAGAGCACGGCAACACCGCCGGAGAGTTTGGCCAGACGCTCCTGGAGTTTCTCCTTGTCGTAAGAACTGGTGGTATTGGCAATCTCGTTCTTGATGGCAGCCACGCGGTCGGCAATGGCCTGTTTCTCACCGGCACCGTCGACGATAGTGGTGTTGTCTTTCGAGATGGTCACCTTCTCACAGGTTCCCAGCATATCGAGAGTAGCCTGCTCGAGTTTGAGACCCTTCTCTTCGCTGATGACCACGCCACCTGTAAGCACGGCGATATCCTCGAGCATGGCCTTGCGGCGGTCGCCGAAACCAGGAGCCTTGACGGCACAGATTTTCAGACCAGAGCGCAGGCGGTTGACCACCAGTGTGGTAAGAGCCTCGGAGTCAACATCCTCGGCGATGACGAGCAATGGGCGTCCGCTTTCAGCAGCAGGCTGGAGGATGGGGAGGAACTCCTTGATGTTGGAGATTTTCTTGTCGTAGATAAGGATGAGGGGGTTGTCGAACACACACTCCAGTTTGTCGGGGTCGGTAACGAAATAACCGCTCAGGTAGCCCCTGTCGAACTGCATTCCCTCTACCACTTCGATATGGGTGTCGCGGCTCTTGCTCTCCTCGATGGAGATAACACCGTCTTTCGACACCTTGCGCATGGCGTCGGCAAGCAGTTTGCCGATTTCCTTGTCGTTGTTGGCAGAGACGGTGGCCACCTGCTCAATCTTGTCGTAGTTGTCGTCGACCTTTTCGGCACTCTTGGCGATGAAATCCACGACAGCCTTCACGGCCTTGTCGATACCACGCTTGATGTCCATGGGGTTGGCACCGGCGGTAACATTCTTCAGACCTTCGGTAACGATAGACTGAGCAAGGAGGGTGGCGGTGGTGGTGCCGTCGCCAGCATCGTCGCCGGTCTTCGATGCCACGCTCTTGACGAGTTGGGCACCGGTATTCTCAAACGGATCCTCGAGTTCGATTTCCTTGGCTACAGTGACACCGTCCTTGGTAATCTGTGGAGCACCAAACTTCTTCTCTATCACTACGTTGCGACCCTTAGGACCAAGGGTTACCTTTACTGCGTTGGCCAACTGGTCGACACCCTGCTTGAGCAGGTCGCGGGCCTCAATATTGAATTTAATCTGTTTTGCCATGATTTTGTTGTTTTAATGGAGATGAAGGGAGAGATGTTTACCTTGACTAACCTTGTTTCATGCCCCTTCGTTTCCTTGTTGATATAAAACTTATAGATAATCTAATCAAAATTATTTGATGACAGCGAGGACATCGCTCTGGCGCATGATAAGGTATTTCTCGCCTTCGAACTCTACCTCAGTGCCGGCATACTTGCCATAGAGCACAGCATCGCCCTCTTTGAGCACCATCTCTTCGTCTTTCGTGCCGTTACCGGCTGCGACAACAGTTCCTTGAAGTGGTTTTTCCTTTGCGGTGTCGGGGATAATGATTCCACCGACTTTTTCCTCTGCAGGGGCTGGCAATACGAGCACCCTGTCGGCTAATGGTTGGATTTTCATAATTCTTTAATTTTTATGTGTTAAAAATATATTCTGCCGTAAAGTAAGCGAAAAGTGTGCCAAAATGGTCATGAATGCAAAAAAGCACCAGTTTTTGCATTTTTGGCAGAGTTTCTTGTTTTTTCGGATTCAGGATTACGGGAATTCTTCATTCCAGAACATTACTCATACGAAAAAAGAAAAAGCGATGTTCCCAGCATCGCGGGATAACAATTCACGATGAAAAAAAGAAACGTTGATTCATCGTTTGTAACTACTCAGCACCCCTGTTTAAATGTATGTATTGTGAGTGAGACGAAAAAGTATGCGTTAAGAAATCATAAAACTGTTTTTGCGTTTTTCCAGTACCTCTGATTATTGGGCATCCTTTGGATGT
>Ga0256407_10005272_pt1 | contig 20877 bp, 10 predicted proteins | sample RumenRJG_04DNA_FD_193489 | JGI IMG/M metagenome (GOLD analysis project Ga0256407, IMG submission 193489) | Bovine rumen microbial communities from Lethbridge, Alberta, Canada - RJG_04 | ecosystem: Host-associated > Mammals > Digestive system > Stomach > Rumen | place: Canada: Alberta... | reverse complement strand
CTGCCTCGTTGCCCTTCATTCGGTTGTACATGTTGCTCTTAATGACATCGGCAGTAAGACGGCCCTTCCAGATACGTACCTCATCGATAGCACCCTTCAGGAACTGGTCATAGCCCTTCGAAGCAGGGATTTTGTGACCGCCCAGTACCAGGTCGTTACCATAGAGGATAGGCATGCTTGAAGCACTCAGTTGCTTGCGTTGCACACCGTCCACGTAAACAATACTTGAACCATTGGTGCTCTTCAGTACGTTCACAGCCACATGGTGCCACTGTCCGTCGCGCAGGTTGGCATTCATCACCTCGTTGTACGAGTCGATGCCATCAAGTGTGTTATTCGTTACACCGATTTCCAGTATACCCTGTGCGTTCAGACGCAGATCCATTGCCGGCGTGCTCAGTACGGAAGCTGTCTCATTCTGGCTTTCGTCGGCCTTAAACCAAGCCTCAATCACATAGTCGTCGGCGTCGGTTGTGTTAATCTTGCTGATATCCGCTTTGGCTGTTCTGCCGCCATCGAGTGTCAGGGCAAAGTTTTTACCGTCAATCCACCATGCGTTCTGTGATGGCAGGTTCATGTTGCGACTGCGAGCCTTGTCGGTTGCCACATCACCGTGTCCCTCGTTCATCTGCCAATAGCCCAGCAGACCGCTGGTAAACTGGCTCTTCGTGGTGTACATGCTGCCCTGAGCCTCAGCCATTGAGCGACTGCTGTTCCAGATAGCAAGTTCCTGTACCTTAGCAGTGAGGTTGTTACCACCCACGCTGACAGGACCGTTACCATCGTAGTTACCAATGGTTGTGTTAGTAATCAGCATCTTCTCCCAAGAATCCTGGGCATAGCCTGCGCTTACCTGACCGTCTTCTGCATCGTAGCTTACGTTCAGGTAGATCCACTCATCCTTTGGCAGTTCAGTTGTTGACGTAACCTTCTTGTCGTTTACGCTGATGGCGAGCTTGCCATCTTCTACAGCCACGGTGAAGTTGTTCGTGCTGGTACCATGCTGCAGCAGTGTACCATTTGATGAGCAGTTCAACCACATGCTGGCAGAGAATGACTTGCCAGCCAGGTCCATCGTGCCCTGGGTCTTGGCTGTTTCATTGCCAGTGAGACTCAGTGCTACCTCATGAGTTACTTTTGTCTCGTTGAGCTCACCCTCTACCACAAAGTTGTTAGCCTTTGACAGACTACCGTTCTTGATGTCTTCATTGAAGGTGATAGTCATGTCGGAACCAGTAGTCAGGATACCGCTGGCAGGTGTAGGTGTGGCAATCAGCATAGGCAGAGCCATGTCGCGAACAATCTCAATCTCTTCGCTCTCATTATTCACCTCTTCACCTCCCTGGTTACATACTGTGATAGCACGGAATACGTAGGTCTGGTCGGTGTAGTTGTTCGAGCGCAAGTCGATAGGGTAGTTCAACTTGTTGGTACCCTCCAATGCAGGCAGTACAGACTTGTTTTGCTCACTGCCAGTATAATCCTTGATATACTCGTGAAGTGTGCGGTAGTCAGCATCATTTTCTCCCTTATACTGTAAGCGGATACCCTTGAGCGAAGCCATAGAGTAGTTATAGCCGCCGATAGAAAGGGTCTGAACCGTTTGCGTTGTGCTGTTCACCAGTCTGTGTGTTGATGCCAGCTGCACATCTGAGCATGAAGGTTGGAAGAACACACTGATAATCGTGGAATCAGCAATCTCTGGGAATGTACTTGTATTGTCGGGCTGACACTGTGAAGACAGACGCAATTTGATATTTTCGTATGTCAGCACATCAGGATTAGACTGCTCTACGGTGAATGTCTTGGTCATTGTCTCTCCAGCCTTTATCAGGATAGAACGACCTTTGTTGATGTTCACACCATCCATCAGGACAACGAGACCGTCGGGGTTAGAACCGTCAACAACGTTCAGGTTGTACCACACGTCCTCTTTGGTGTCGGAGTTGTTGCGCAGATAAACCTGGAATGTTCCCTTACCACCAGCAGGAATACCTGTGATATAGGCCGTACGAGCCTCAATCTCTGGTTTCTCTATCTGGATGGTCTTCTCGCCAATCACTGTACCGGGCTGATAGTATTTTGTTACCACCTCGTCCTCGTAAGGGCAAGATGTTGCACCTGCCTTGGTGTAGAAGATAGGACCGAAGCCATCGGGAGCATTATAGACATCGACGGTCAGGTAGTCGTCATCGCCAGTCTCAGCCAGGGTGTAAGAAGTTTCGGTAATCTCATCCTCATTCTCCGTCTGGTCGGTAGAGATGACGGTACCAATTTTTGCATTCATTACAAATCTGATACCACAGCCGTTCATTGAACCTCCAGAGGTGACTCCACCTACGATAGCAGTTTCAAATGTTTCCGTAGCGGTGTGATCACTCTTGTCGTGGTTCTCGTTAACATTCGTATAAGAGGTACCAGCAGCGAAAGAGTGGTTGTCGGCCAGATACTCACTACTGTTGTTAATGGCCTTCACCTTAGCCTCTTCGTTGTCGGCCAGGCGCTTCTCCCACATGGCAATCTGAGAGTTGTAGTACATGATCATGTCCTGTGCGAACGTCAGCTTGGTGGGATATACGATGGTATAAGAAGGACCTACAAAACGTGTATCACCTTGTTTATAGGTGAAGACTTTCTTACTGCTACCCCATACGTCATCATTGTTGTTGGTACCAAAACGAGGATCGTCCTTAGACAACGTAGTGATATAAATGGGCTCTCCGTTGGTAGGCTGAGCTACCTTTGAAGGATCGGCTACAACCTGCAGTGTTGAGTCACGAAGTTCCTTCAGTCGAGGAATAAGCACGTTCTCAATGTGGTAGGCAGGATAGATGAAGTGGGTCTTGAATCTTTCGCCTGTCGTGTTAATAGTCTTCGCGCCCAGTTCGTACTTCTCAGTTTGCTCATTCTTTGTGACGCCCAGTTTAATGGCTGAGCCGAACACAAGGTTTTTAGACTGTCCGACGAAGACGTCACCAATAGCACCCACGTATTCAGGTGAGTCACTGGTTGAGATTTCCTCTGTCAGAGTGGTCTCAGTGGTCCATGCGTTGGTTGTCACGAACTCGCGGCGGAATTCCAATCCCAGAGAACCGGTGGCTTCTATTTTGGCCTCATCAATCTTGGCCAGGCCGACACCACTTGAAATAACGACATCTTGTCCACCCAGTACTTCAAAGACCTCGCTGTCGTTTTCCGTCAATGTCACATTCAATGTTCTGCTTGAAGTGTGGGTAGTTCCTTGCTTCCACCATGCTTTTGATGCAGAGCCAGGAGGATCACGAAGCACCATTTCCACTTCATCAGGACCTTCGGTTATGAAGTCGTTGCCCAGAGGCAGTGAACCTAAGACAATTGCTTTGAACTTGCCGTTCTCACTCCAGTTCATCGTGCTACCACCAGTTGTGTAGGTGATAGAGATACCACGTGTATAGGGTGACTGGATGTTGGGAATACCAGCACGGAACTCATAGATGGCATCACCGTTTTCATCGAGAGCCATCTTTGCAATCTTTGCCTCAAAGACCTTACCCTGATCGTCACCGTTAGTATAGACGGTGGCCATCGTAGAGTATTCGTTTGTTATCTGGACGGTATCGCCAGCCAAGGGCACCTCAGAATATGCAGGCTCTGCACCATCCTTGTTGACGTACTGCTCACAGCCGTGCAGGTAGTAGGTGTAGTTCTTCATCTCCTGATATACAGGATATCCGTAGGTGTACTGCACCTTGCCATTATTGTCAAGGATAGCATTGCCTTTGTCATCAACAGTGTAGAGGGCTACATTTTCCTTTTTGCCGTTGATATCGGTCACTGTGATATTCTTATCGCCGAAAGAACCGTCCTCTTTTTCCTTAACAGTGAACGTGTTGGGTGCCTTGTACATAATCTTGGCTGCTGCACAATACTCGAACTTGAGGTCAGTGCCTTTCAGCGTGTCAGTCTTTACCTGCAGCGGGTTGGTGGCATCTATATCTGGCAGGTTCTTGAATAGAATGTCAGTATTCTTGGGGATGCTCACGCTTTGCACCGTATAGTACAACGGAGGCAGCTTGGCAGACCATTCACCCGTACTGGGATCAGTCTTGATGTTCACCTCATAACTACTAGCAGGCGAGCTTACCGTAGACTTATCACCTGTAGCACTATCATAGCTGATCTTGCTTGATGTGGTGTTAATCTTGTACTTGTCATTATTGGTATAATGCAGCGTCAGAGTGGCCTGACCAATATTGGCAGTGCTCTGGTTCAAACCTAGAGGTTTCTCGTTTTCAATGTTACCACCGCTCACACGACCGGCTACGGTTACGAGTGTGTTGTCCTTGAACTCCAGATTTGACTTGGCACCATTAAATGTCTCACGGTCGATGATGCTATCTGATTTCTGTTCAGGATAATAGCCATTATTCACGAATGTGTGACCGCTTTTCTTTACCTGGATAAAGTGTTTGCCGATGGGTACGTCAATGTTGAACTCACCATTAGAATTAGTCTTCACGGCCTCACCATCCTTAGAGGCCAGGTTACCATCAACATACAGATAGGCTTCTTCAACGGGAATATTAGTATTCTCAAAATATACTTTACCGCTGACTGGGAATGCTGATACATCCTCATAGTCAACACCCGTCTGAACCATAGAGTTGGTACTGAAGAAGCGACTCTGGTTAGCAGGAGAGAACTGGTGGATGCCTAAGGTAGGCGTAGCCACATAGTTGGTACCGTCGCCATTGAATGGGATACCACCAATCATGTAGTTACCGTCTGCATCGGTGTAGCCCATCAAGCTGAACTGCTCTTCACTTGGAATCACCACAGACGACTGGGTTGCCAGCTTTGCTGTGGCATGGTGACCATTGCTTATGCCATTCTGCTTACTGAAGTCGTAGGCCAGTTTCTGGTTCTCCAGACCCTCGTCGAATGAGTAGTATGCCTGTAGTCCATTCTCTGTACCAACCAACGGATGGGTGTAGTTCTTCAGGATCTCTTCCTTCTTGAGCGCACGGTTGAAGACGCGTACTTCGTCCATATAGCCAGCGTATCGGTATGTTGCATTCAAGCTCTGCTTGTTGGCAATACCGTATCCTGTGATATTGTCGAATGAAGTTGCAGGTATTGAAATACCGCTTATGCTTGTATTTTCAACCAGTTTAACACCGTTCTGGGTAAGATATGAGATGTACGTTCTTAACTTCTTGTTGGCCTTTTCATATACCACTGTTATGTGAGCCCAACCATTATTTGAGGAAACATTTAATGTATATTTCTTACTTCCATTAACGCTTGTGCTTACATCGTAATTCGATCCTTGTGGATTCACACTAATATAGAATGCGGACAAGTCACCTAACTGGAAAATACTATGATCATAACCCTTAGTCATTTTCTGCAGGTCTGGATTCACCCACATCTGGATGGTAAAGTCGCCTCCAAACACGTTCTTCTTTTCTTCTGTTGTCAATGGACAGGTGAAACCAGAAGTGCTTAATCCGTTGAAGTACAGCGAACGGAAATGATTCATCTTATTACCGTCAGTATCCTGCGGACGCAGCGTAACCTTGGCATCCTGGACTGCTGTACCCGATCCGAACGAAATGCGGCCGCTCATGGTACCGAAGCCCATACAGAAGCCATCACAAGTTTGATAGTCGGTAGCCTTCACAGTGCCGTAGACATTCTCAGAGAGAATCAACTTGTACTCATTGAATGAACCCGTCTGAGCCGTCTCGTCATCGTAGCTGTAGGTGGTGGCAGTGCCGTGAGTGGTGTAGATGGTGGCCCAGCCGCCGTTGCCGGCAGTGCCCAGGGGGCGACGCTGCAGGGTAAAGTAGCACTCACCCGTGCCCACCTGGTCTACCTGCCAAGACAGTTTTACGGCGTTGCTATAGTTACCGCGCGATGCCATGAAGCTGTTCTCAGCGATGGTGGAACCGCCCGATGTTATGACATTCTGCTCATTATCTTCACTAATCCTATTCTTACCCATCACGTTCTTGATGACGATGCGGTATTTATAGGATGTGTTGGCCTGTATGTTGGTGTCCTCATAATAGCCGTCCTGAACGGTGGGGTCGGTAATCCTGATCTCGCTAGAGTTTATCGTCTTCCAATCAGGTTCAGTAGCCTTTGCGTCACAGCGCTGTACTTCTAAGATGTAATAATTGGAGGTAGAAGCATCAGTAATCTGTTCATGTGACCATTTAATCTTAATTTTGTTTGAGCTAACAGAGATTTTATCAATCTTCAGATCAAAGGTACTTCCTATCTTGGCTGTATTGCTGCTAGAAAGTCCTTGGGCTTTGCTCTCGTGGTCTACTACCGTCGTTGTCCAAGCAGAAGGTACGAAACAGACAATATATGTATATATCGAATCGTACTCGGGGATGTTTTTGTCATAAGGAGTAGTAAACTTGATAGTTGATGATGAACTACTTGAAGCATCGCCTAGCTTCACGGTCTCGTCTTTGTCATTCTGACGACGGAAGACGTACCACTTACCATTCATGTCGCAGTTTTTCTGGTCTTTAACTTCCCATCCCCAGGATACTGTCACCTGACGTTTAAATTTATCGTCTACTTCCACATGCACGTCCTTTGCCTTGGGGAAGCCCGGTACCGTGATAGGATCCATGAACCTATTGTGGCTCTGCTTGTACTTCGTACCTAAGGTTGGCATGATAAAATAGTCGTTCTCCGACTTGAACTCCCAACAAGGATAGACGGTCACAGGATCGTAGTTGCTACTTACTGAAAACTCTTGCGTCTGGTTATTCGACACGTTTTCCAACTTAGCATAGTAGTCAGATGCATTGTCGATACTAGTCCAGGGGGCCGATGTATTGCCCGAGGCCTTCATCAGATAGACGTTGTTCAAGAATGTACAATTCTCGGTATCATTCACATAGTTACCATTAGACTTGATTTGTTTTACCGACTTTGTGGAGAGGCCGGTTGGTGCCTTATAGGTAATCTTGCCGCTGGCATTACGTGTGAATGTACCACTACTAGAAGGCCAGGGAATTGTAGGTGCCTTACATTCGAACGACGTAGTGTATTCATGTACGTCGGTCTTTGCATGAGAGCCTCGGGTATCGTAGGCACCGCCGCCATACCAGTTGCCCGTCACACCGATGGTAAAGTCCCTTTTATTCCAAGTACGCTCCATACCCACACGCACCGTCACCACCTTGGTCTTTCCGATGGTAGAATAAGAACCATTCCAAGACCAGACAGTGTATTTCCATTTACCTGAGCTCATGTAAGCATAGTCGCTGTTCACATCCATCTCTTCTGGTTTAGAGATGCTCACATAGACATCGCTCACCTTTGAGATACCGCTGCCCTTGGCACTTGCTATCTCGCGGTTGGTATAGCCGTCCCATCCTGTGAAAAATGTATAATAGTGTGAATCTTCAATGGTGGAGTTATCACCAATATGTGTACCACCAGCCACGAGTGAGGCAAGGTTGACAATATTCTTTCCGTCAATGGTCAGCCACACATCGCCTTTGTAGCCCCATTTAGTCACGCTATAGTCTTTCATATTATAGCCATAGGAATAATACCTCAACTTGAACTCATAGACGTTCAGGTCATTGGTCATGTTGTAGGTAGACTTCACTACCTGAATGGCCGGTTCATCGGGGTGGTCTTTCAGCACCTGTTCTGTGGTGCCAGTATGCCCTGTGTCTGCCCATGCTCCTTGAACGACAAAGAGCAACAGCAGTGCAGTGAGGCAGGAGCGTAATCGCTGCCCGGGCAGCCAACTGCTGTGTGGCATGCGCGAACCTATCGGAACACGCCGCCAGTTAAGAAAATGTTCTGTAATTTCCATTGCTAAATGGTTGTTTAATAGTTTATTGTTTATTATTATTTTTTCTTTAGAAATCTTCTTCTTCCTCCTCATCCTCTTCATCGTACCACATATCGTTCTGCCGGCGGGAACCTGGTACTAGAGTGCCATTATCATCTATGCCGCCATAGGGAATATTATTATTCTGGACGCCGGACTTGCAAAAGAAACCGACGGTTTCTACTTTCGTAATAATGATAAATGGGGAGAGATATGTCTTCTTTTCCATAGTGATGTGATTACCTTATTATATATTTATGTCCTCCACTGATATAAATACCTTTTGAGGGATGGGTTATGCAACGACCCTGCAGATCGTAAAAACGAGGAGTGGCCAGTGGTTCACGGCTCACGCTGCTGATACCTACGGCCTCGTTCTCCTCAATGACAATTGTAATCCGTGTGTTGGCATTCTGAGCCTCTGGTAGCACTTCATAGAAATCGAAATAGGCACGGTAGCCCATCATTTGGGTCTTACCGGCAGAATACCAGAACTTACCACCGCTAAGGAACAGACACTCGTCGGGCACGGTAAAGCCATTGACATAGTTACCGATGAAACGGTTGTAGACATAATGGTAGGGATCTTTTTTCGTGCCAGTGCCAAGGCGGAGTTCATTACGGTCTACAGCAGCCTCTTCACCATCCTTCAGGGCAATGATATCCACATTATCAATTTCAATGGATGTGATATCCTTGCTTACCTTTATAATATAAGGATGATTGGCCTCAATAGCTGAGGTCTTGGTGAAATTCACACTGATACTGCTGACCGTTGTTTTATCGTCCTCGAAGGAAACACCACAACCAGTAAAGTCGCAGAGCTCCCATCCTTGACCGAATACATCGTCCATCTTACTGGCTGGAATGGCAAAGGGCAGGCAGATAGTGCCCCACTTGTTTGCATTGATGGTACGCTTCAGACTGACATTGACACCTGTCTTATCTACAGGCAGTGTGGTGCTATTCTCGTCGAATACCGTACGGCCGGGAATGATGAGCAGGAACGGCTGTGAGGGGGTGCCTACCTCATCATTGGTCTGGAACTCTACCGCAGTATTGGGGATGTCAACAATCGTGGGGTGCTGGAAGTCATCACCATAGAGAACCTTGAAATGGAACGTGTCGCCCTCGGTACCTCTGATGGTGAGCACACTGAGGTTGTCGTCCTTTGGCAGACTGCGTCCGCAATGGCGCAGCTCACCATTCTGGTCGTAGACGGCAATCTCGTAGCTGGGCACGCGCGTACCATTAGCATCAACGAGGCGCACGTCGCAGAGATAGTACATGGCGTTGGGCCATTCTGAAGGCTGCTCCCAGTCGGGGAAAAAGGTAGGACGATCATAGAACTTGTCGTACCTTCCGTTTGCATCTGGCTGGGAATCCCAGGCGTGCGCCTGAATGCCACACAAAAGCAGTGGCAGACAGGCAAGCAACACACGGAAGGTAAAGAATCTGTTTTGTTTCATCATTATTATTATTTATTCATAGCTTCTCGGCATCTTCTGTGGCATAGGTGGCCGCATCAATCACATTGCCATACTCCGACAGGGAGTAGAATATATAGCAATAGACCGCGATGCCCATGCAGAGCAACACGGTATAGGGGATTATCTGGTGAGGGAATACGGCGGTGACCACTATCCCGCCAAGACCAAAAAGCACGATGAGATGGCAGGATATCACAAACGAGTGGTGACCGCTGAGTACGGTACGCTTGGCTTCGGGTGTCCACCATTTTGGCGCCATTTCATCGGCTGGCATGCTTATCAGGTTGCGCCGTACAAGGAAATAGGTGCGGTAGAAAATGAAAGCGATATAACCGGCGTGGATGAAGAAGACAAGAAAGGAAAAGTGGAAAACGAAAAGTGAATAATTTGCTACCGCTGTCCAATAGGATGCGAGACCGACCAGGAGGATGGTGAGGTCGCGAAGGACGACTTTCTTCTTGAGATAGTCGGGACGCATCAATGAGGTGTGGCTCCATCCGAAGAGGACACCGCCGATATGGAAATAACTGACTGAAAGGGCAGAGGCAGCTGCCGGCCATGAGGTGCGCCACTCGAAATAGGCATGCATGGCAAAACCGATGGCAAAGATGACGTAGCAAAGAGCTACCAGCATACGCGCACGACAGTAAACACCATAATTACGGTACCAGATATTATTATACAGCAGCACGAAGGCTATCAGGAAATTGATGCCGGCTGCCATCAGAAGAACAATATGGTATAACTCGTGTGCCATTAAAGTTTATGGTTGACTAATTCCATTTTTCGGCTGCAAAGGTAATGTTTTTATATAAAAGAAGGTGTTAAAAATTCCACAATGGTGTTAGAAATTCCACAATAAGGTGTTTAAATTCCGCGAATTTTAACACCTAAATCGTCGTTTTTCCGCATTTTTTCGTAATTTTGCACTCCGAAATGGAATTGATGCAATTTTCTGCCGTCGTATTGCTGACGCTACTTGCGCTGAAGCTGCTGCTCTTGCCAAAGAAGGTGGGAGTGAATCCTGTGGTGGGAAATGCACGCTGGCTGATGACTGCCGGTATCGTTTTACTGGATATTCAGTTCCTGTTGCAATATACATTAGGATTGCGCGCCATGGGTGTGACCCAGGCAGTGATGGTCAACCTGTTATTGTTCATCCCCTGCAGTTGGAATATCTCACTGTCAATACTCTTCCTGCAGCGCAGAGGTCATGTCAGCACACTGGATAGATGGCTGGGAGGCATCGTATGGCTCATCGCACTGCTGCTGATAGGCACTGCCGCCTATATTGACGGACAGCCGCTATTCAGCGACACACCGGAACTGCACTGGGCGGAGGTAGCGTCATCCGTGCTATACCTGTTGCTACAGGGCCATTACAGTTGGCGACACCTGAAGAACCTGCGCTCTATGCGCAATACCTTGCAGAACTACTACGACCGCGATATGGACGGCATGCTGCTATGGATGCAGCTCAGCATCCTGGTGCTGATGGTACTGGCCTTGATGGTGCCACTGCTCATCTTTGTGGAGAGTAAAGGACTGGCCATATTCGGCATCCTGTTCTTTGCGGGAATATTCTACCTGGTAGACAGTTTCTCGAACTATGTGGTCAGTTCGGCTCCTAAACGAATGCTGGAGGCTGAGGAGAGTGAAGATGAAAAGGAGGAGGATACCGACCAAGCCGACTTCAGTGCCCAACTAATCACGAAATGGATTAATAATGGCGGATACCTGCAGATAGGAATGAAGTTGCCTACTACTGCCGAAGCCATCGGTATACCGCAATACCAGCTCTCTGCATGGGTCAAACAGCAGGGACTCACCTATGCCGGTTGGATAACCAGCCTGCGCATCGAAGAGGCCAAGCGTATGCTATGCGAGCATCCTGACTGGAACAATGAGACGGTGGCACAGCATTGCGGATTCAGTGACCGCAGCTATTTCCAGACGGTGTTTAAAAAGGAGACTGGCATGACACCTTCTGATTTCCAGGAAATGAAGAATCAATAAAAACGAACTACATACCATATACAAGAAAAAGGCTCCCAAGACGAATCTTCGGGAGCCTTTATCATTTATATACGAAAAACAATGTGTATTAATTCTTGTTGGCCTTCTTGCGCTGGTCGTGGTCGAGGATGGCCTTACGGATACGCATAGACTTGGGCGTAACCTCTACCAGCTCGTCTTCCTTGATATACTCAAGGCACTCCTCAAGCGACATGATGACCTTAGGAATGATACGGGCCTTGTCATCGGTACCAGAGGCACGCACGTTGGTGAGCTGCTTAGCTTTGCAGACATTGACCACGAGGTCGTTGTCGTGAACATGTTCACCTACGACCTGACCCATATAGACATCCTCACCTGGATCGATGAAGAACTTACCACGGTCCTGCAACTTATCAATAGCGTAGGCAAAGGCATTACCGGTTTCGAGGGCAATCATAGAACCGTTGGCACGGCGCTCGATATCTCCCTTATAGGGCTGATACTCCTTGAAGCGGTGGGCCATGATAGCCTCACCCTGAGAAGCGGTCAGCACATTGGTGCGCAGACCGATGATACCACGTGAGGGGATATCGAACTCGATATTGGTGCGCTCGCCCTGAGCCTCCATAGAGGTCATCTCACCCTTACGGCGGGTAACCATATCAATCATCTTGGAAGCAAACTCCTCAGGCACATTGATGGTGAGCTCCTCGATAGGCTCGTTCTTCACACCGTCAATCTCCTTATAGATAACCTGGGGCTGGCCAACCTGCAGCTCGTAGCCCTCGCGACGCATGGTCTCGATAAGCACAGAGAGATGGAGCACACCACGGCCACTGACAATCCACTTATCGGTAGAGTCCTCGAACTGCTCCACATGGAGGGCGAGGTTCTTCTCAAGCTCTTTCTGCAGACGGTCGTTGATATGACGAGAGGTAACGAACTTACCCTCCTTACCGAAGAAGGGAGAGTCGTTGATCTGGAAGAGCATAGACATGGTAGGCTCATCAATAGCAATAGGAGGCAGGGGCTCGGGATTCTCGAGGTCGCAGATAGTGTCGCCAATCTCGAACTTCTCCAGGCCGATTACTGCACAGATATCACCGCACTCTACCTCGTCAGTGCGCTGGTGACCCATACCATCAAAGGTGTGGAGCTCCTTAATCCTGGTCTTCTCCATAGAACCATCGCGATGGGCAATGGTGACCTGCATACCGTCCTTGAGAGTGCCGCGATGTACGCGACCCACGGCGATACGGCCTGTGTAAGAGCTATAGTCGAGAGAGGTGATCAGCATCTGAGGGGTACCCTCGAGCTTCTGAGGAGCAGGAATCACCTCTACAATCTTATCAAGAAGATAGGTAATGTCAGTGGTGGGGTTGTTGTAGTCCTCACCCATCCATCCGTTCTTGGCAGAGCCATAGACAACGGGGAAGTCGAGCTGGTCCTCGGTAGCATTCAGCGAGAACATCAGGTCGAATACCATCTCGTAGACCTCCTCAGGACGGCAGTTGGGCTTATCTACCTTATTAACTACCACGATAGGCTTCAGACCAATCTGGAGTGCCTTCTGCAGCACGAAACGGGTCTGAGGCATGGGGCCCTCAAAAGCGTCGACGAGCAACAGACAGCCGTCGGCCATATTAAGTACACGCTCCACCTCGCCACCGAAGTCGCTGTGTCCCGGAGTATCGATGATATTGATTTTGGTGCCTTTCCAATTGATAGAAACGTTCTTGGAAAGAATGGTGATACCGCGCTCGCGCTCCAGGTCATTGGCGTCAAGTACCTGGTTGCTCAGGTTCTGTCCCTCACGGAAAAGATTTCCTGCCAGCATCATTTTGTCGACCAGTGTTGTCTTACCGTGGTCTACGTGTGCAATAATTGCAATGTTCCTAATGTCTTGCATAATACTAATACCTTAAAAAAAAATGCCGAGAAAGTATCCTCGGCACAATCCAGCATTTCGCCTCTTTCAGTAGCGGGAGCCGGGATTGAACCGGCGACCTCATGATTATGAATCATGCGCTCTAACCAGCTGAGCTATCCCGCCATCTGCTTGTAAGCGGGTGCAAAGGTACTGCTAAAAATTAAGAATTAAGAATTAAGAATTAAGAATTTTCTTCTACTTAACATTTTTTATGAAACAGCGCGTATTTTTTCCGTATCTATGGCGGTTTTTTCCGTCTTTTTTTGTACTTTTGTACCCGAATAACTAATCTTGTGATAAAGTAAAAACTTACCAGTAACGATATGCTGAAACAACGATTAAACTTGGAATATCCCCTTGCCGCAGGAAAACCCGACCTGCTTTGGCAGTTACTGAGCACAGATCATGGATTGGAGCGTTGGTTGGCCGACCGCGTTGTAGAAGACAACGGCGTGATGCAGCTGACGTGGGGCAGTCCTTACGGTGAACATCACACACTAAGTGCCAACATAGTAGAGCGACAGAAAAACAGTCATATACGTCTGCAATGGGTAGACGAAGAAGAACCGGAAGCTTATTGGGAAATGAGAATTGGCAAGAGCGAACTGACGGAAGAACTTTGTCTGTGCGTAGTGGACTTTGCCCCAGCAGAAGATATTGAAGACCTGCACGAACTGTGGGACGACAATCTGGACCGACTGCATCAGTCGAGCGGTTTTTAAGATTTAAGGATTAAGGTTTGAGGTTTAAGGTTTTTGTATCCCTCCGGTAACAAGCGAGCGGAGGTTTATTGTTAAAAAATAACAAGGTACACGAGAAATCTCAAACCTCAAACCCCAAACCTCAAAAAAAATGAGTACCTTTGCAGCCTGAATTATGTTTAGGATAAAGAAATTAGATATATTTATCGCGAAACAGTTTGGACTGCTTTTCGTAGGAACCTTCTTCATTTGCCTCTTTGTGCTGATGATGCAGTTCCTATGGCGTTATGTTGACGAACTTATCGGAAAGGGACTGTCCATGGAAATCCTGGCACAGTTCTTTTGGTATATGGCCCTGGGACTGATGCCGCAGGCCTTCCCCCTGGCTATCCTGCTGTCATCACTGATTGCCTACGGAAACCTGGGCGAAAGCAGTGAGCTGACTGCCATTAAGGCGGCAGGCATCTCGCTGATGCAGTCTATGCGTTCACTCATTTTCATTGTACTCTGCATCGCAGGTATCTCATTCTACTTCCAGAACGTCGTGGTGCCCAGTGCTAACATGCAGCTGAAGCAACTGCTGGTATCCATGAAACAGAAGAGTCCGGAACTGGAGATTCCTGAAGGTACATTCTACGACGGAATTCCCAATTCAAACCTATACGTTGAGAAGAAGGACCTGAAAACCGGTCACCTGTACGGCATCATGATTTACCGTCAGACAGGCTCGTATGAGGATCAGACCATTATCCTTGCCGACTCAGGCATGTTGCAGTCTACAGCGGAGAAAAAGCACCTGCTGCTGACGCTATGGAATGGCGAATGGTTTGAGAACATGCGCTCACAGGATATGGGTGGCACGGCCGAGGTGCCTTATCGCCGCGAGTCGTTCGGGCATAAACAGATTCTGCTGGACTTTGACGGTGACTTCAATCTGGCCGATGCCAGCAACTTCACAAATGATGCCAGTGCGAAGAGTGTCATGCGCATCCTGCACGACCTGGACTCTATCAAGTTATCCAACGACTCTATAGGACGTTCCTTCTTCGAGGAGGCCAGGAACTATACCTTCAGGACAGAGGAGCTGACCCCGCAGGACTCGGTTAAGCTCCAGTCACTGACCGCCGAGGACATCCCCGTCATGGACAGCGTCTATGCGAAGATGAACCAGGACAAGCAACGCGAAGTGGCACGACAGGCCGCACGTCAGGCACAAAACGCACTGAGCGATGTGGAGATGAAGAGCGACTACGCAAAATACCAGAACCGCCTGGAGCGTGTGCACCTGCTGGAGGCCATCGGAAAATTCACCCTGGCACTTTCATGTATCATCTTCTTCTTTATCGGTGCACCACTGGGAGCTATTATCCGAAAAGGCGGACTGGGTGTGCCTGTCATCGTGTCGGTCATTGTGTTCCTGATATTCTACCTGCTGGATATGACAGGCATGCGTATGGCCCGTGACGACAACTGGACCGTATGGTTCGGGCGTAGCATATCCACGGTAGTACTGGCACCGCTGGCAGTCTTCTTCACGTATAAGGCCAACCGCGACTCTACGGTCTTCAACATTGACGCCTACCGCCTCTTCCTCATGCGCATACTGGGGCTGCGCATGAAGCGCAACATCACACGCAAGGAGGTGATTATCGAGGAGCCGAAATACCGCATGGATGCCAGTATGCTCCAGACTATCAACGAGGATATCGCCATCTATTCGGAAACACACAAGCTATTACGCTGGCCGTCACCCATCAAGGTATTCTTCCGTGCCGGTGACGATCATGAGATAGAACATATCAACGAGGTGCTGGAGACGACTATCGAGGACCTGGGATACGCACGCGACAAGCATGTGCTATATGCACTCAACGAGTATCCTATCATAGCCACGCATGCACACACGCGTCCGTTTGAAAAGAAATGGCTGAATATCGTCAGCGGTCTGTTCCTGCCCCTGGGTATCTTCTTCTATTGCCGCATGATACGCTTCCGCCTGCGCCTGTACCGCGACCTGCGCGACATCAGCAATACCAGCAACAAGTTGATGCCAATTATCCAGGAGCTGGCCGACAAGCAAAAGGACAAGTTGCTGGACGAGACTTATAAAGATTATACAAAACTTGAAATACAACAAAATGATGGAGACATTCAAGCTGAACAAGATAAGTGAGGCCATCGATGATTTTCGTGATGGTAAGTTTGTAATCGTGGTAGACGACGAAGACCGCGAGAACGAGGGTGACCTGATCTGTGCCGCAGAGAAGATTACACCTGAGATGGTGAACTTCATGCTGAAATATGCACGTGGCGTATTGTGCGCACCTATCACAATCAGTCGCAGTGAGGAACTGGACCTGCCCCATCAGGTCAGTGAGAACACCTCTGTGCTGGGTACACCCTTCACGGTGACGGTGGACAAGCTGGAAGGATGTACCACCGGTGTGTCGGCTCACGACCGCGCCGCTACCATCCAGGCATTGGCCGACCCTGCATCAACCCCTCAGACGTTTGGACGTCCAGGTCATATCAACCCGCTTTATGCTCAGGACAACGGCGTACTGCGCAGGAGTGGACACACGGAGGCTGCAGTAGACCTGTGCCGTCTGGCAGGACTCTACCCCGCAGGTGCACTGATGGAAATCATGAATGATGACGGTACGATGGCCCGTATGCCGGAGCTGCAGGCCTTTGCCCAGAAGCACAACCTGAAGATTATCACCATCAAGGACCTGATTGCCTACCGCCTGCAGCAGGAGTCGCTTATCGAGGTGGGCGAAGAGGTGGATATGCCTACAGAATACGGTCATTTCCGTATCATCCCTTTCCGTCAGAAGAGCAACGGACAGGAGCACTTCGCCCTGATAAAGGGTGAATGGAAAGAGGATGAACCCATCCTCGTACGCGTACATTCTTCATGTATGACGGGCGACATCCTGGGAAGCCGACGCTGCGATTGTGGCGAACAGCTCCACAAGGCCATGCAGAAGATAGAGAAAGAGGGCAAGGGTGTCATCGTATATATGCAGCAGGAAGGCCGCGGCATAGGACTGATGAATAAGTTGGCCGCCTACAAACTGCAGGAGGAAGGCTATGACACGGTAGATGCCAACCTCTGTCTGGGATTCAAGGCCGATGAGCGCGACTATGGTTGCGGTGCACAGATGTTGCGCCACATAGGCGTACACAAAATGCGTCTGATGACCAACAACCCCGTGAAACGCGTAGGACTGGAGGCCTACGGACTGGAAATCATAGAGAACGTGCCCATCGAGGTAACACCGAACGAATACAACCTCCGCTATCTGAGAACAAAACAAGAGCGCATGGGACACACACTACACCTGTAGTCCACCACGCTGACGAAAACCTAAGACCAAACACCAATAACACTAACCCAAATGAAAAAAATTATACCGATAGCACTATGGCTGGGCGCACTATCACTGATAGCTTGCGTCCTGCTGTGTTTTGAGTCCGACCTGCTATGGAAGGTACAGCAACAGAACCTGTTCCTCTGTTCATCACTGTTCTTTAAGCAAATGATGGTGACGTCAGGTGGTATGCTCTCCTATCTTGGCACATTCTTTACACAGTTTTTCTACCATCCATGGATAGGCGTCGTGATGCTATGCGGCTGGTGGTGGCTGCTTATGTGGCTGGTGAAACGAGCGTTCCAGATACCCGACAGGTGGATGCTGCTGACGCTCATACCGGTGGGGTTCCTGCTGATAGCCAACACGAGTCTGGACTACTGGATTTACATCCTGAAGCTGAAGGGGTATTTCTTCTCGGCAACCATCGGCACCACAGTTGGCGTGGCATTATTATGGCTGTTCCGCATCCTGCCACATAACATTTGGTTACGTATGGGGGTTGTGGTGCTAACCGTGGCAACAGGCTATCCCCTGATGGGTGCCTATGCCCTGGCCACAGCCTTGCTGATGGGGATTTGGACATGGCGGCTGACAAACGCAAGAAAAGAAAACATCTGCGTGTCTGTCATTGCCCTACTGAGCATCATCGTCATCCCCCTGGCCTGTTATCGCTATGTGTACTATCAGACTCACATCAGCGATATCTACCTGACGGCACTTCCCGTCTTCACTGAAACAGAGACGCTATACGCCTACTATATCCCGTACTATCTGTTGGCGTTGTACTTTCTCGTCATGGCGGTTGTCCGCCTGAACCCCACAAAACCCATTAAGCCCACTAAGCCCATTAAACCCATCCTCCTCCAAGCCCTGCTCCTAGTCGCCCTCATCGCCTGCATCTGGCATTTCTGGTATAAGGACGACAATTACCACCACGAGTTACGCATGCAGCGCTGCATAGAACAGGCCGACTGGCAAGGCGTGATTGACGAGGGAAAGAAACAGGAAGGGGAGCCCACACGTGCTATTGTGATGATGCACAACCTGGCGCTGAGCCGTTTGGGACTACAGTGCGACATGATGTACAGCTTTCCTAAAGGATCGAAAAAGCCCAACACACCTTTGCATGTATTCATGTATAACACGGCCGGACGGCTGATATACTATCATTACGGCATGATGAACGAGTGCCACCGTATATGCATGGAAGAAGGTGTAGAGTATGGATGGAGCGTAGAACGGTTGCAATATATGGCAAGGAATGCGCTGTTCAACCATGAAGCACGGGCCACGATGAAGTTCCTGAACCTGCTCAGGCAGACCTGTTATTATGGCGACTGGGCCGACCACTTTGAGGGTCTTATCAACCGGCCTGACCTGATGGCCAGTGATATGGAGACGGGGCCCATCACACACATGATGCATTATCCTGATGTGCAAAGCGCTGGTGACGGTTTCGTAGAGAAGAACCTCATGGAGGTGCTCTCAAAGACAGACGCCAACGAACCTTATTTCCAGGAACAGGCTGTGCTGGCTGCGATGTGGACCAGGAACACAGATGATTTCTGGGCACGCTTTGAACATTATGTCAACATGCATCCCAACAGGACTGTGCCACGTATCTTCCAAGAGGCAGCCTACCTCTTTGGCAATATGGAGAACCTGTCATTCACAGAAGAACTGCCTGTCAACAAGGACGTGAAGGAAAATCTCCACGGCTTCATACAGGTCATGCAGCAATGCAACTGGAAACCTAATGCGCAGGTACGCAACTATCTGTACCAGAGATACGGTACAACCTATTATTTTGAATTCTTCTTCCTAAAGGATATTACTTATTTTTGATATGAAGAAACTATTAACCATCATGACCGTCGCACTGGCATTCATTGCCTGCGGCAACCAGATACCCGATACCTATGTCGAGTCTAAGGAGTCACCTGCCATCTATCCAGACTATATTGACGTAACGGTGCCTATCAACATAGCACCTTTAACCTTCGAACCTGACGGGAAAAGCGATGGCATCGTGGCACGACTGACTGCTGGTGACGAGGAGATTATCTGCGGAGGTACAAAGGTACAACCGGACTTCGATGACTGGCATCGTCTTACAGAATGTGCGAAAGGACAGGCCATCAAGGTGGAGGTTTATATCCAGAAGGATGGTCAGTGGACTAAGTTCAAGCCATTTGACATCTATGTATCTCCCGACTCCATCGACCCGTATATCAGTTACCGACTGATAGCGCCATCGTATATTACCTACGAGGAGCTAACCATCAACCAACGGTGCCTGGAGAACTATGACGAGGAGGTGATCTACGATAACATGCTCTGTCAGAATCCCGTAGACGGACAATGTGTCAACTGCCATAACTATCAGCAGTATAACCCTGAGCGGATGCAGTTTCATGCACGTCAGTATCAGGGAGGAACCGTCATCGCCTACGACGGAAAGATACGTAAGATTAACATGACGTCCGACTCTATCCTGTCGGCCGGTGTCTATCCTGCCTGGCATCCATGGCTGCCGCTGATAGTCTATTCCACGAACAAGACGATGCAGACCTTCCACATCACCAATCCGGACAAGATTGAAGTGTTTGACACGGAGAGCGACTTGATAGCCTACGACGTGGAACGCAACGAGGTGACGAATATCGAAAAGGAAGCAACAGAGTTTGAGGTGTTCCCGACCTGGGCTCCTGACGGCAAGGCACTCTACTACTGCAGTGCACATTTCGAGTTCAAGGATACGGTGTCACCTGGCGTAGAACTCATTCAGCGCTTCAAGGAGGTGAAGTATAATATCTACAGGAAGCGTTTTGACCTGGAAACCAAGACCTTCGGGCCGCGCGAACTGGTGTTCCGTGCAGATACCCTAGACATGAGCACCACCCTGCCCCGTGTCTCCCCCGATGGCCGTTATCTGATGTTTACAATGGGCAAATATGGAGTATTCCATATCTGGCATAAGGACGCTGACCTGTATATGCTGGATCTTGCCAATGGAAAGGTTCGCTGCATGGACGAAATCAACTCGCCCGACGTGGAGAGCTATCACTCATGGTCAAGCAACGGTCGCTGGGTGGTCTTCAGCAGCCGTCGTGACGATGGGAATTTCACGCGTCCGTTCATTGCTCACATCGATAAAAACGGGCATGGAGGAAAACCGTTCGAATTGCCCTGTGCCGATCCCGATTATCACCGCCAGTTCATGAAGAGTTACAATATCCCTGAATTGATGAAAGGTGCAGTCAAAATCACCCCACAGTCATTTGCCGACGCACTCAAGAAAGACGGAGAACAGGTGAAGTATGTACAACATCTTAACAAATAGCAGGAGATAGTGCATAAAAAACAAAAAATAGAAATTTTTTCTTTGCGAAGAGAAACTTTTTGATTAATTTTGCACGCCGAAAGAAACATTTTGAAAACATATGGCACAATTATCTAACCGTTTGCAGCGACTTGCACCTTCAGCTACACTGGCTATGTCGCAAAAAAGCTCTGAGATGAAAGCTCA
>Ga0256407_10005270_pt1 | contig 20880 bp, 17 predicted proteins | sample RumenRJG_04DNA_FD_193489 | JGI IMG/M metagenome (GOLD analysis project Ga0256407, IMG submission 193489) | Bovine rumen microbial communities from Lethbridge, Alberta, Canada - RJG_04 | ecosystem: Host-associated > Mammals > Digestive system > Stomach > Rumen | place: Canada: Alberta... | reverse complement strand
GACTCCTGTGCGGGGGCGGGAGCTGCAGGCTGTGCAGGTGCCGACTCCTGTGCGGGAGCGGGAGTTGCAGGCTGTGCAGGTGCCGACTCCTGTGCGGGAGTTGCAGGCTGTGCAGGTGCCGGCTCCTGTGCGGGAGCTGCGGGCTTCACCTCTGCTTCTGCAGCAGTCTTAGGCAGGAATCCTGCCAGCTCTGCTCCGCAGAGAGGACAGAATTTATTATCTTCTTTGATCTTTCCACCACATTTAGGGCAAAACATAGTTTTATTACCTCCGTTTTTACGGTTTTCGTTCAGTTACGATACATCTGCTTATTTTACAGCAAAATACGCTTTTATTCAACAACGGCACGCAGGTGCCCCCTTATCTCGCATCCCTCTTCTTCTGCTTCCATTACCTCCAAAAGGGCTTCCCTGCTGATCTTTTCCCCCGGGATAAGCGCAGGTCTTCCGGGAGGATATACAGTCACAAAAGAAGCACTGATCCGTCCGCATGCGTTTTCCGGATCCACGCTCTCTCCTTCCGCATCAAAAGCTTCCCACATCTCCATGACCGCCGGATTCTCCGTATTCTTTCTCTCTTCGACAGGAGCTTTATCTCCCTCTGTCATCCACTCCTTATACTCTTCATCCGCCCGGTGCAGTGCATCACTCAACACTTCCAGATTCTTCCTGCTGTCGGATACCGTAAGGATGAGCAGGAGATATGCAGGCACCGCAAGTTCCGACTCGATGTGATATCTGCTTCTCAGATAATTCGCCAGTCTGACTCCGTCGCGTCTGTTTTCAGGCATCACTATCATCTTGCCCGGCTCCGGGATATCGGTTTTAACTTCTGCTCCGCTGCAGGAGAAATGATCTTCTATTGTGATATGTTTCAGATCGGAAAGCTTATCTGAAAGTTCTCTTCTTCTTTCGTAAAAGTCCCGCCAGTCACTTTCCTTCATCTCTGAAACAAGCCTCACACATTCGTCTATAGAAGCCATCAGAATATATGACGGAGACGAACTCTGATAAACCGTCAGATATTTTTGCACATTTTCTTCTTTGACAAGATCGCCGTTTAAATGCAGCAAAGCAGTCTGGGTAAGAGAAGGCAGAGTCTTGTGCAGACTCATGATCACTATATCCGCTCCTGCCTGTACGGCGCTTTCCGGAAAATCAGGTGAAAAACCAAAATGCGCACCATGGGCCGCATCCACTATGAGCGGTATGTTTCTTTTATGGGCCACGTCAGCTATGGCGCGAATATCACAACTGTATCCCTCGTATGTGGGAGATGTTATAAAAACCGCACGTGTCTCGGGATATGAATCCAGTGCACGTTCCACTTCCTCCGCACTCACACCTTTTGCTGCTTTGGATATGGCGGAAGTCTCCCCGTATATAAAGCGCACTTTCAGATGTCTTAATACCGCCGCATGATATGCTGACATATGAGATCCCCTCATCATAAGAAGAGTTTCACCTGATCTCAATGCTGCGGATATCCCCGCAAGGATGCCTGCCGTACTTCCGTTTATCAGGAAAAATGTATGCTTTGATCCGTAAAGAGCGGCTGCCCTGTCCATAGCATCTTTTATGATTCCCTCCGGTTTATGAAGATCATCCGATCCCGTTATCTCCGTAAGATCATTTGAATACAGTGCTTCAAAAAAAGCCCCGTTTCCAAGGGCTTCTCTCTTATGTCCGGGCATATGGAAGGGATATGAATCCCCGGACAGTTTCTCTATCTCATCAAATAATTTTCCCATATCACATTCCCTGAACTGCCTGATCTGCAGATACGCTCACTCCTGCCTCTCCAACCTCTGCATCATCCGTTATCAGAACTCCCGTCACCGGATCGATGGTTCCTGCAACAGGTGCTGCAGCATCCTGGCCTGTTCCCGTTACAGTCCCATCAACAGGAAGAACAGGATCCGTGATCTGAGCAGATGCATCTCCGGATATGCCGGAAACCGTCGATGTATCTCCCGAGCCGTTCTGCGTAGCCGATGTATCCGACGAACTGTTTTTGACAGTGGTATCCGCAGGCTTTTTATCTTCCTTATTGGAAGCCAGTTTTTCCTTATCATCATCTTCCTTCGGTTCATCCTCGAGATAGTAGCAGATGATGGGGAAGCCCTCCTCCACCTTTTCATAGAGATAAGCCGCAGAAGCTTTTGAAAGATTTACGCATCCGTGCGATCCTCTGGTTTTATATATCTCACCGCCGAACTTTCCTCTCCATGTAGCATCATGAAGTCCTATATTTCTGTTAAAAGGCATCCAGTAATTTACATGAGAAGCATAATCGGCTCCGCGAAGGATGGCATTCTTGGTCTTGTATGTAACTCCGAATATCCCCTCAGGTGTTTTGTTTCCGTTGGAGACATTTCCGGTCACGCAATCGCATTCATATTCCACATTATTATTCTCGATATAGTAGACCTTCTGTTTTGTCATATTGATCTCTATATATGTATCTCCGATATCGTTGGCTCCCCATTGTACGCCACGGCTTGATACCAGAGGCTCGCGTGAAACAACTCTTCCGAGCTCAATATCTTCAATGAGAAGATCCGCCTCTGCTTCCGTATCTATCTTCCATCCATACCTTCCCTTGGGAAGTGTTATGGTCCTGCCGTCAACCGTTAAAAATTCTTCTTCCAATCCATACGTGTCATGGTCCTGAGCCAGCTGTTCCACAAACTCTGCGACTTCCGCACGGTTAACCGATACCGAATCGTCGGTGATATCAACCCAGTTATGGATCTGATCAAAGTCAACCTCAACTTCTTCATCACCGAACTGATAAGTGATATCCGCTTTGCTGAATTTATTCATTCTTGCAAGTTCGCTGTTAAGTCCCGGATCATCGCTTCTGATGAGTGGTTCCGCATAGCATCCAAAGTCATCAAGATCCACACTCGGAAGTTCATTTAAAACACAATTCCTGACCGCAGCGATCACAAGCTGCATATCCAGTTCTGTTCCCTCTGTTTCAGGCTCTATCACATAAGCTCCCGCATTCTCATCATAGCCTCCCAGATATGCATTCTGCGGTTCTTCCATATTCTCCTTCTTAAGAAAATCCAAAGATGCGACAGTCTCCTCTATTTTTGCCTCATTACAGCTGACAACACGGACCGGCATATAATTGCTTCCTTCAAAGAAAGCAAGAGGCCATGCAAAAGGATTCTGCATCCCGCTAATATCAAGCATGCTCTGTGAATAGCTGCATACGAATCCCACATTATCCGAAGTCAGGACCGCTCTCGCTTCGTCCCTGCCGTTAACGGTTATGGTATAGCTCTTATCGGCATCATTCCTTGCAGCCTCCGCTTCTGCGGGAGTCTTGTAGGAATAATCAACTCCGCCTATCGTCGTATTGGGGAAAAAATGTTGTGAGAAAAATACCACTGCCGCGAAATAAGCTACGGCAGCAGCAATGAGAATGATAAGTATGAAAGGAAACCTTCTGCGATCAGACGATCCTCCTGATGGTGATGAACCCTCTGTAGTTTGCATTTGAAACCTTTATCCCGGTCTTTTGTGTGCTGGCATGAACTATCATGCCATTGCCTATATAGATACCAACATGTCCGGGATAGCATACCACATCTCCCGGCTGTGCATTTTCATATGAAACTTCCGTTCCCGCACTTCTGAGTGCAAAAGATGTACGGGGAACCGAATAACCGAAATCCTTGTAAACGGAATAAACGAATCCCGAGCAGTCGGCGCCCTCCGTAAGACTTGTGCCTCCCGGAACATAAGGGTTACCTATAAATTTGCATGCATATGCTGCGATGGATTTGCCGAGTTCGCTTCCGCCTGCGGAATAAATGGATGATACATCATATGAGACCTTATTGGTAGTCTGAACTATTCCGGTATCTGCCGCATCTGCTACCTGATCAACAGATTCCTGTCTCCTTGCTGCATCCTCTGCTGCCTTCTTCGCAGCTTCGTCGGCAGCCTTTTGAGCCGCGAGTCTTGCCGCTTCTTCAGCTCTTCTCCTTGCTTCTTCCGCAGCCCTTCTTGCCGCCTCTTCCTGTCTTCTCTTTATCTCGGCATTCTGTGTGGCGATGATAGCTTCATATTCCGCAGCTTCACCTTCTTTGGCAAGTATCTCGCTTGCATATTCTGCAGCCGTAGCTTCAAGCTCCGACTGGATCTGCTCCATATATTCCTGCTCAGCCAAAGCATCGCTTTGAAGTGAAAGAAGATTACTCTTCTCCTGCTCGAGTTTTTCCTGAAGTTCCGCTACTTTCTGAACAGTTTCCTGATAGGTGGCTAACATATTCCTGTCATACTCATAGAGATCTTCAATGTAGTCTGCTTTTGTAAGAAAATCAGCCATGCTTCCGGCCTGAGTGAGAAGCATCACATAGTCACTGTCACCTGTCTCATACATATACTTGATGCGAACCTTCATCGCTTCATACTGAGCATTCTCTTCTTCAACAGCCGCATCATATTCAACCTGCGCTTCAGCGATCTCTGCTTCCTTCGCAACGATCTGTTCCGTAAGCTCATCGATATCGGCCATGACTTCAACCAACGCCTCTGTCACTTCCTCTATCTGAGCTTCCACATCTTCCTTTTCACCGGCAAGTTCCTCGAGAGAAGCTTCAACCTCATCAAGCTTTTCCTGATTCCTGTCTCGCTCTTCCTCAAGCCCCGTGGTATCTGTATCGTCACCGTTTCCATTATCCGGAGCACCGTAGACAGACATATTCAGGCACAAAAAAACAAGAGCCGCCACAGCGGTTATGAGTACTCTTGCTATCTGTTTTTTCCCAAATTTATATCTTCGGATCATATCCTTAATCTTCTTTGCTTACATAAGTAAGGAATCTGTTGCCTGATGAAGCAAATAATGCTTCACAATCGGATTTACTCCTCTTGCCTATCTCTCCCGTAAGAGGATCGGCAACAACCAGTTCACTGTTATTATACCCCGTAAGCATAACATATGCATCACCGGTTTTTACAAGTACAGGGATATCCTGTGCAAGATAGAAAAGCATCTCGTCGATAGTACATCCGCTAAGGTCGGCTATCTCGATATCCGGAAGTCTGTCTGAAAGGATATTTCCCGCAGCCTTGCCGGATGTCACGTCCGCACCTGTCATTGCGGATTCTCCCGCCTTGCCTTCGTAATACAGAACAGTATCCAGACATACTGTAAGAGAATATTCTTCCGGTGACATACTGTCATCGATCCACTTATCATCTGTTCTGAAAGCATCAATGGCCATTATCTGATTTTTTTCGGGAATGGGGTTCTTCCTGTAAAGAGTGATGCCACCGGAGCATCTTACAAGTCCGCCGTCCTTTACGGTATTAACCGCTTCATAGAGCTCATCATATATATCGACCAGACTTCCTCTCACATAACAGAAATACTTTTCCTTATCATTTTCTTTATCATAAAGATCCGCCCTGCGCTCGCCTTCATATACGATCTGCCTGGGATTCATTATTCTCAGGGTATCAGGATCCGTAGCCTTTTTTAATGCTATCTGGGTAATGGTCTCATACGCATCCGTTACCGCAAGCTCTATACTGTTCCTTCCGTATTCCGGTGTGGAATTATCAAGAAGCCTGTCATCGGAAACAGGGATAAGAGTTCCGTTTTCATATTTAGCACGTTTTAATGTATAAATACCGTTTCCGGCTTCCACCTGTGTGACATAGATCCCTTCATTGCGGTACTCTTTGATCAGATCTCCGCTCTCGTCTCTTATCCTCAGGCAATACATGGGAAATACAGTATGTCCGGATGCATCCACCGTGATATCTTTCTTGGCTGCAAGTCCGTATATAACATCGTTTCCAAAGAATCCGACAGGCATTATCCTGTCTCCTGATTCGGCATTTAAAACTCTCTCAGTTCCTGTCTTTGCATTTAAGAGATGCATGCCCATTGCATCAAACCTGTCACCGGAATCTATCCATGCCACCATGCTTCCGTCTTCAGCGGCACATATGTCTTCTCTTGCAAGTCCGGATGCGATAACAGAGGTTTCTCCCGTCTCCAGATTGATATTATAGAAATTACCGTCTATATAGAAATAGCCGTTTTTCTTACCGTTGGCATATGCCTGCCTTGCAACATCGTAATTAAGAAACTCGCACGCCCCGTAATACGGAATGAATACTTCCTCTTCAACGGAATTCAGGGTGCTGTCATAATAATAAACGGATATTCCGTTTTCACCTTCGTGTATTCCGCAGTTCATATATCCATATACGATAAAACGAACATTGCCCGTTTCATCAACGCTGAATATCCTTATATCATTGTCACGACAGGTCTCGCGCCTGTCTGTCAGATCATCATTGTAAAAACCGAAAACATAAGCAAGTCTGTTCTCGCTGATATGGTATACATACAGACGACCGGCATTAACAAAAGCAAGTCGGTCTCCGTCCTCGCTTTCCATCATATTCACATTCTTATCAGAGATACCGAGAACGATCTTATTATTGGCAAGTATGCCTTCCTCGGTATCAAATATCTGATCCATGGTCCTCTCGTAATCGAGGAGGAACATCCTTCCTTCACCCGGTCTCAATCTGAAACTCTCATTTACATAGAATTCCCATGTCTTATCATTCTCTGGAACGGTAACGATATAATTAAGCTTTATCACTGCCGTATCCTCGTCATTGACAAAGATCTCGGCCTCAGGTTTTGTAAGTCTGCTGACTTTAAGAGTTCCCCAGCATATCTGATCCAGACTGGAATGGATATTCACTTTCTGATATGTCGAATTGTCGCCTTCTTCGTTACTCTCAAGATATGTAACAAGCTTCTGAGCTTCGCCGCTCCTGTCAAATGTAAGCTCGTTGAAGTTATATACAAATTCAAGCTTATCCTTAAAGGCCGTATCCTTTTTTACATAGAGTGTTGTATAGAAATATATCTCTCTGTTGCCTTCATCCTTAAGGATCACGCAAAGAGAGTACTCCCTGTCTTCTTCCAGAAGATCCTTTAATACTATGTCGGCAGTGATATGTTCATCACCATTAACATAGTTATTTACCTCTGTATCTTCTATCAGCCTCTTGTCCGCAAGAGACCTTACCTGAAATCTGAGTCCCGCGATATCCCTGCCGTAAGTGTCCACCGCAAGCGTAAGCTTCCTGTCCTCACCCAAAGGGGTGATGAGACTCCTCATACGACTGATATCCATTTCGGTCCCGTAACCGTGCATACGGTTATAGATCATTCCGTTATACTCAAAGGCAACGGACGGAAATGTGGCCGGGGCCATTTCCATAGTCATATCGGTATTGCCTCTGTTCATCAGGGAACTCAATAAAAAAAGCGCAATCAGAAATACAGCCGCACAATAGACGACTCTGATAACGCTTTTAGAAATTACACCCCTCTTCGGGGACCTCATACTTCTCACTTCAGACAGTTGATACGCGCAAGCGCCCTCTGCAGAGCTATGGAAGCTCTGTCAATGTCAACATCTCCGGCTTTAGATGCGATCCTTTCACGAGCACGCTCCTCAGCAGACTGTGCACGTTCAACATCGATCTCATCCGGCCATTCAATGCTCTCAGCGAGTATCGTAACCTTATCCTGAAGTATCTCAACAAAGCCTGCATGTAAAGCGGCCTTCTTCTCTCCCTCAGTTTCGGTAATGGTCATTACACCGGGTCTGATGATAACGGTCATGGGTTCGTGATTCTTATATATCCCGACCCCACCTTCCGTTGTATTAAATTCCACCATCTCCACATCTCCTTCATAGAAGATCTTATCGGGAGTGATGATCCTAAGTGCAAATGTATCTGCCATAACAGGTATTTCTTTCCCTCTTATTTCTTGGAATTAGCTCTCTCAACCACTTCGTCAATGGAACCGGCATTTAAGAAGCAGCTCTCAGGTATGTCATCATGCTCACCTGCGAGTATCTCCTTAAATCCTCTGATCGTCTCAGAGATAGGCACGTACTTTCCTTCAAGACCTGTAAACTGTGTAGCAACGTGGAAAGGCTGTGAAAGATATCTCTGAACCTTTCTCGCACGGCTGACAACCTGTCTGTCCTCTTCGGAAAGCTCGTCCATACCGAGGATGGCGATGATATCCTGAAGTTCCTTATATCTCTGAAGGATCTCCTGAACGCCTCTGGCAACCTTGTAATGTTCCTCACCCACAACTCTGGGATCAAGTATTCTTGATGTCGAATCAAGAGGATCAACGGCAGGATAGATACCCTGCTCGGAAATGCTTCTTGAAAGAACGGTGGTTGCATCAAGATGCGCGAATGTTGTTGCAGGAGCCGGGTCGGTAAGGTCATCGGCAGGCACGTATACAGCCTGAACGGAAGTAATGGATCCGTTCTTTGTGGATGTGATACGCTCCTGAAGAGCACCCATCTCAGTCTGCAGTGTAGGCTGATAACCAACGGCTGAAGGCATACGTCCGAGAAGCGCTGAAACCTCTGAACCTGCCTGTGTGAAACGGAAGATATTATCGATGAAGAGCAGCACGTCCTTACCACCCTTATCACGGAAATACTCAGCCATTGTAAGTCCGGAAAGACCTACTCTCATTCTTGCTCCGGGGGGCTCGTTCATCTGACCGAATACCATGGCGGTCTTGGCGATAACGCCGGAATCGCTCATTTCATGATACAGGTCATTACCCTCACGGGTACGCTCTCCAACACCGGTGAATACGGAATATCCGCCGTGCTCTGTAGCGATATTTCTGATAAGCTCCTGAATAAGAACTGTCTTACCAACGCCGGCACCTCCGAAGAGACCGATCTTACCACCCTTCTGATAAGGACAGAGAAGATCAACGACCTTGATACCTGTCTCAAGAAGTTCGGTATTGGTTGACTGCTCCTTGAATTCCGGAGCCGGTCTGTGTATAGGTGAGTATTCAACATTTTCAGGAGCCGGCTTGTTGTCGATAGGCTCTCCGAGCACGTTGAATATTCTTCCGAGACAAGCTTCGCCAACGGGAACCGTTATAGGGCTTCCTGTTGCGATAGCATCCATGCCTCTAACCAGTCCGTCTGTGGGACCCATGGCCACACATCTTACTGTATCATCACCCAGGTGCTGCGCAACCTCAACCACAAGTTCCGTTTTGTCCTTACGCTCGATCTTTATCGCTTCATTGATCTCGGGAAGTCCTTCCGTAAACTTGATGTCGAGTACGGCACCGACGATCTGAGTCAGTTTGCCTTTACTTTGCTCTGCCATCTTGTGTTTATCCTTTCGTTAATAATAACTTTTCTTCAGCTGATAGCGTTAGCACCAGCAATGATCTCTGTAAGCTCCTGTGTAATGGATCCCTGACGTGCTCTGTTGTAAAGCAATGTCAGATGATCGATCATCTCGGTCGCATTGTTGGTAGCATTGTCCATTGCCTGCATACGTGCGCCGTTCTCTGAAGCCTGTGCTTCTATCAGCGCTCCGTATATTAGACTGGCCATATACTTCGGAATGATAAGATTGAGAGCCTCTTCATCTTCAGGCTCAAAATTCATGGGAGCAGACTTCCTGTCGCTCTCTTCCGAAGATGCATCCCTGCCGTTAACCTTGCTGTCATCCGCCTGATCGTTCTTGTCCTCGCCGTACTTCTCCGGTGTACCTACAGGTAAAAGCTTAAGGAGCGTGGGGATGTGGGAAACTGTATTCTTAAAGAATGTGTAAGCAAGATAGATCTCGCTTATTTCCCCGGCAGCAAAACCTGCTAACAATTCGTCAGTGATCTTATTGCCATCCTTGTAATTCGGCGCCTCAATAGCTTCCGAAAAATCAGCCATGATCTCATAACCGGCACGCTTGAAAGCATCCTTTGCTTTCTTACCGATAACATAGATCTTAGTATTATCGGGCGTAAATTCCGGATTGCGCGTTACCATCTTGATGATGTTCGCGTTATATCCGCCGGCAAGTCCCTTATTGGAAGTGATCACGATAACAACCTTCTTGCCGTTCTCTCCGGCCTTAAGATAAGGATGATTGATCCCCTCCGACTTCGCAAGGATCGATGTCACGGTGTCATATATCGAATTGAAATAATACTTCGACTGCTCAGCGCGGGTCTTGGCCCTCTGGAGCTTAACCGTGGAAACCAGCTTCATCGCCTTAGTGATCTGCTGCGTATTCTCGATACTCGTACGGCGTCTTTTGATGTCTCTCATCGAAGCCATAACAGATTACTCCTTCTCTTCGATAATCAATGGAACTGCTTTCTGAATTCCGTGATAACTGCCGCAAGTTTCTCCTCGAGTTCCTTGGACATCTCTTTCTTTTCGCGGATTTCCTCGGGAATCTCGGAATACTTTGTATCAATAAAATCAAAGAGCTCATCCTGGAAGCGCAGAACATCGTCTACAGGTATATCAAGAAGATACTTCTTGGTAGCCGCGTAAATGATGATGATCTGATACTCTACAGCCATAGGCTTGTACTGAGGCTGCTTAAGCATCTCTCTGATACGCTCACCCTGTGCAAGACGCTCTCTCGTATCGGCATCAAGTTCCGAACCGAACTGTGAGAAAGCGGCAAGCTCTCTGTACTGTGCAAGCTCCAGACGTATAGGACCTGCGATCTTCTTCATAGCCTTGATCTGAGCGGAACCACCAACTCGTGATACCGAAAGACCTGCATTGATAGCGGGGCGGAAACCTGCATTGAACATTTCCGTCTCAAGATAGATCTGTCCGTCTGTGATGGAAATAACGTTTGTAGGAATATAAGCGGCAACGTCGCCTGCCTGTGTCTCGATGATAGGCAGCGCTGTAAGTGATCCTCCGCCGTACTCATCACTCATGCGGGCAGCTCTCTCAAGCAGTCTTGAGTGAAGGTAGAAAACGTCACCGGGATAAGCCTCACGTCCGGGCGGACGCTTAAGGAGCAGTGAAAGTGTTCTGTATGCAACAGCGTGCTTACTGAGGTCATCATAGATAACCAGTACGTCTTCGCCGTTCTCCATCCACTCCTCACCGATAGCACATCCTGCATAAGGAGCGATATACTGAAGAGGTGCAAGCTCGGAAGCCGTAGCTGCAACTACTGTTGTATATGACATAGCTCCGAATTCGGTAAGTGTCTTAACTATTGTTGCAACGGTAGAAGCCTTCTGACCGATGGCAACATAGATACATTTAACATTCTGACCCTTCTGGTTGATGATCGTATCAATGGCTATAGCAGTCTTACCTGTCTGACGGTCACCGATGATAAGCTCACGCTGTCCTCTTCCGATGGGAACCATGGAGTCGATAGCCTTGATACCTGTCTGAAGAGGAGTATCAACCGAATGTCTTGTGATAACACCCGATGCTACTCTTTCGATCTGACGGTACTTATCGGTTTCAATGGGGCCCTTGCCGTCGATAGGCTGTCCGAGAGAGTTAACTACTCTTCCCAGCATTACATCACCTACCGGAACCTCAACAACTCGACCGGTGGTCTTAACGGTATCACCCTCGGAAATATTATTCTGGGCTCCGAGAAGAACCGCACCGACGTTGTCCTCTTCCAGGTTCATGACCATTCCGTAAACATCGCCGGGGAACTCAAGCAGCTCACCCTGCATTGCCTTCTCAAGACCATGTATTCTGGCGATGCCGTCTGCAACCTGAATTACAGTTCCGACTTCGGAGACTTCCAGTTTGTCGGCATATCTCTTGATCTGATCCTTGATCACCGAACTGATTTCTTCTGGTTTTAAATTCATGGATCTGTCCGCACCTTTCCTAAAATTTATTTATCCGACCTGAATATCAGCAAGTGACTTCTTCAGGCCATCAAGTCTGGTTCTGATACTTGAATCCACTACTCTGTCACCGATCCTGATCACCATTCCGCCGATCAGATCCTTATCTTCAGAGTAATGTATCTCCATCTCCTTATACCCGGTAGTATCAAGGAGTTTGCGTTCGACCGCTGCTTTCTGAGCATCCTTAAGGGGAACCGCGGTTGTCACATAAGCAACACCGATGCCCTTGTATTCCTTAACCCTTGCCGAGAAAAAAGCAAGGATAGCATCAAGCTCCTTATAACGCTCCTTCTGAAGAAGAAGGCGTAAGAATCCCGTGATCTCATCGGACACACGTCCGTGGAACACTTCCTCGATCATCTTCTCCTTCTGATCTCTTGTGATCTTGGGATGATTCATGACCACATTGAAATCGGGATTCTGATCAAGGATCGCCTTAAGCGCTTCCGTCTCTTCAAAGAGCCGGTCGACTTTATTCTCTTCAACCGCAAGGGAAAATAAAGCTTCCCCGTAGGTATCTGCAGCTAGCTTCGCCATGTATCGTCACCTATTTCCTTCAGTGTATCTTCTACAAGTTCATCCTGTACTGAGGTATCGATATTCTTTGCAACGACTTTAGCCGCCATAAGGGATGCGATGTTAACCATCTCCTGCTTAACTTCATCCTTTACGCGCTTCTTCTCAAGCTCTGCCTCGTTGTTAGCACGTTCGATAATGGCAGAGGCTTCTTTCTTTGCATCGGAAACGATCTTGTCTTCGTTTGCAAGAGCACGCTTTCTTGCTTCTGCAAGTATGCGTTCAACTTCATTCTCAGCGTCAGAAAGCTTAGCTTCGTACTCCTTCTTCAGCTGCTCTGCATCTTCCTTGTCCTTCTTTGCCGATTCTATATCACTCTGGATACGTTCGGTACGGCCTTGCAGTACCTTGCGAGCCGGATTGAACAGGTTGTAGGAAAGTACCAGGAACAGCGTAAAGACAGCAAGCAGAGTAAGCCCTGAATCAAACAGAAGCTGCAGGTCCAGTCCGAACAGTCTGGTCATTGTCTCACCGCCGTCCGCACTGCTTAAAAGCATATTGATTGCTGCTGTATTCAAGCCCGGTGGGCCTCCTTTCTTTCAGATTTTCCTGAAAAGCCCCGGGAAATAAACCCCAAAAGCTTATTAAGGCAGGTTCCCGTTATACAGCCTGGAAAGGCTTAACGAACATCAGAAGCATGGCAACAAGAAGACCGTAAAGACCTGTGGTCTCCGCAACTGCCTGACCGAGAAGCATGGTAGAGGTGATATCACCCTTTGCACCCGGATTGCGTCCTACGGCTGATGCTGCATGACCCGCTGCGATACCCTGGCCGACACCGGGGCCCACACCGGCGATCAGTGCAAGTCCTGCACCGATTGCGGAACATCCGTAGATAAAATTCTGATCAAAACCCATGATTTGTTCCTCCTTAAAAGTGTTCTTAAATCTTTCTTTTAATTATTTAAGTTCAGACGTCACAAATATCAGTGCGTCATATCACCCCTCGTCAGTAGTACGCGCATCCGTGATGTAAGTCATCGTAAGCATACAGAATACGTATGTCTGGATGGCACCCGAGAACATATCGAAATAAACATGCAATGCACCAGGCCATGCGTACGCTATCATCGAAAGAAGTCCGTATACCAGTGACATCATTACGGTTCCTGAAAGGACATTCGCAAAAAGACGAAGTGAAAGCGAGATGGGAACCGCAAAATCTCCGATAAGGTTGATCGGGATCCAGAACGGCCACGGGCTCATAAGTCCCTTTATTACTCCGCTTACATGCTGGTATTTGAACTTGTTAAAAGTGATCAGTGTAAATGTCAGGACACCCAGAGGGAAAGTCACGCCGTAATCCGCTGTAGGCGGACGCAGACCGAAAAGTCCCGAAAGATTGGAAAAAAGAATAAAAATAAATATCGTTCCGATATAATTTCTGAAAACCCCAGCATGCTTACCCATGGTGCTCTTAACGAGGCCGTCAAGAAGGTCGACACCCATTTCCACAAAATTCTGGAAACCTGTCGGAACCTCCGCCGCTTTGAGCATGCTGCGCTTTGCAAACATTGAAAAAATCGAAAGTGTCAGAACAACCAAGATCAGACAAATATGAGTTGTGGTGATCCAAAGTGTCTGGCCGCCGATCTCGAACGAGAAAACGCCTTTGACCATAAAGCTGTCAGCACTGAAATCATCCAGGGACAGAAGCATTCCTACTCCCATTTGTAACTCTCCTTACAGTTTATTTAAACCCTTTAAAATCCTCGCGCATCTTCTCTATCTCTGCGCGGTATTTCTCACTCATGCGGCCCACCTGTTCATCAAGTGCCGCCCTCTCTTCCGGAGTGTATCCGAAAGCATCCCGCTCCTCATCGTCTTTCTTCGCCTCCGCGTTATCGGCAGCCTCTTCGTCGATCCCCGCACACACTTTCGCAGTGATCCCGGCAATAAAAGGTTCCGCATATGCAGCAAGCTTGAGACACACAAGTCCCGCAAAAAAACTGAGAGGATCCGCAAATCCAAAACAGGCCGTCAATGCCATCAGCGCCGTCATGATAAAAAATCTGACTAACGCTCCCATGCGCATTACCGATATGGCGCCCTTCTCATCGCACCCGAACGATCTTACGATCGTGCGTTCCATGTGCCAAGCCATCGCTCCGGCCGTTATCGCACCCATCCAGAGTCCCAGACTCCTGTATCCCGGTCTGTCAAAGAATATCAGAAGTATTATCTGAGCCGTCACCGCCAGAAGGATTATCCCTATCCAGAGTTCCGTCAGAGCCTTGTGCTCCGCCCATTTCTTTCTCAGATCCGCCATCTGTATTCCTATCTTCAGCCGTCAGTCCTCTGGCGAGCTTGTAAACATTCGTAAATCCGGCGAGTGCTCCTACAAAAAAAAGAACCACTGCCATAAAAGATGTCCCGAGGTGTTTATCTATCAGATATCCCACATAGAAACAGATGCATATCGGAACCAACATCGATATCGCAAACTGCGACATCATCGACAGCAATCTCACTGTCTGTCTCCTGTCCCTTTGCTTCTTTTTCTCGGAGCGATCCATATTCGACTATTATAATGATTTTCGCCTTCTGTGTCTACCCTTTGCATCTTTCGGAAAAACTGCTTCGTCCTTATCAAGATCATTCTCAAAGAAGTCTTCATGATCAGAGCCTTCCTCAACGTAGCCTTCCTCAATGTAACCTTCTTCAAAACAATCTTCTTCTAACATAGCCGCTACCCGCACAGACTCTTCTGCCGGATCATCCTCTATATATTCACTTTCATCACTATCCGTATCGGAAACGTTCTTTTTCTTCGTCTTCTTTTTGCTCTTCTTTCTGACAAGACGGATGAACCGTTCCACTGCAGACAGCAGGATCATCTCGATGATTATATACAGATGACCGATCCAAAGGCTCAGTACCACACCGTTCTTCCTGAGAAGATAACCCGACGAAAAGCCGTAAAGAGCAAGCAGAGCCGTTGTCACAAGCGCAAGCAGCAAGATCGGAAGATTAAAGAACAGCTCCTTCATGGCCTTGAGAAAATCCTTGAAAGAAGCATCGAAATATACAAATCTGCCGATGATCATCAATATGAAATACATTATGATGGAATCGTAATTATTATCCAGATAGACATATTTGATATACCCGAATACGGCAAGCATGTAGATCATGGCCGCGATCCTGAGAGGGCTCTTTAATTCACCTTTCAGCCTGCGCATGGGGATAAACAGGTGATCGATAACATTGGTTATCACTATAGCCAGAACAAGAGCCGCCAGCAAAAGCAGGTCGCTGTGCTCATCCCATAATACATATATATCTCTGTTAAATGAAAAATATCTGTAATCGATAAGAAAATAGATACCGGTAAATAAAAGGATCGACGTGGACGAGATCATCAGCTCATAATACTTTTCGCATCTGAGCTCCTCCTTAGTCTTCTTTCCGATCTTCAGCAGAAGCCTTACGACCGTAAGTACAAGTGCCGAAATAAGGACAAACCAAAGTATGTCCGGCATCGCAGTGTAGTGTTTGATATAATCCTCGAAACTCATAAAAACTCCCCGTGACTTTTTATCACAGAAATCACCTTACGTCAAATCAGGGATGTGTCAAACCACTAAAAAGGATCAGACTTTTGGAATTTTATCATTATCCAGTATAATTCATCTGATTTGAGAAGAAACTGCTTACGAAGTATAATCATATCAACCGCATCAATTGGTCAAGTAATGCTGCTGTATCAGAGGGGAGAAGCACGCATGCCATCGATAGAACTGATCACACCCGAAAGAATGTATGAACGCAGCATGCAGCGAAGAAAATTTATTTTCTTCACGGTCCTTGCCTTGATCGTAATACTCATCGGATTCAAAACAGTTTACAGCCGCGGCAAAGACAATGCCATCGCAGGTCTTCCTGTTCCTGTTCAGGGAGAAGCATCCGGCGGCACTTCCATGAAGATAGGAAAATATGACGTAACGCTTGACTATATAGCTTCCTACGATATCGATGCGCTTGTCATAAGCACACATAACTATTCAGGTTCCGGTCTCGACAGCAGGCTCGTGCCGAGAGATATCGCTTTAGCATGGGGAAAGGTTGCCGAATATAACACCCGAATTGATTTCAACTGGAGCCAGTCGGGGCGCTTTTGCAGATTCGAGCTTCACGGTGATGACTATCGTAACGCACGTCAGTACTGTCCAAATTACGAATGTGAAGCATCAAACAATCATCTCATCGCATGCGACAGTTCCACCAGATCCAAGATCAAAAAGATCCGCCGCGGAGACCATGTGAGGATAAAGGGTTATCTTGTGAACTTAAGCGCCGTTACATCAGACGGAAAGACATACTATTGGAACAGCAGCACCTCAAGAAGTGACACAGGCAACGGCGCATGCGAACTTATATACGTCACTTCAATTGACTGGAAATGATAGTATCCGCCAGCATACGCTTAACCACATCTGCGTCGATAGGCTTGGTAATATAGGTTGTAAAGCCGGCCTCCTTGGCTTTCTTCCTTGCATTGTCAAATGCATCCGCAGTCATGGCTATAACAGGTATCGTTTCCGCATCGGCACGTCCCGATCTTCTTATGGCACTGGCAGCCTCATAGCCATTCATCCTCGGCATCTGAATATCCATTATTACTGCATCGTAATATCCTTCGGGTCTGTCTTCATACATTTCAACCGCTTCCTGTCCGTCAGCAGCATGTTCAGTCTCCACACCCGTCGTATCCAGTATCCTTAGTGCGATCTCGGTATTGATCTCATTATCTTCAACAAGAAGAATCCTGCCGGAGAGGTCAACATTGAGAGCATCGGTTTTCTCCTCGTAGGGATTAACATCTGCGATCCTTGCTTTTAACATGATCGAGACCCTGGTCCCCTTTCCCAGTTCACTTTCGATCTCTATCGTTCCGTTCATGAGTTCTATCAGCCGCTTTACTATATAGAGTCCGAGACCTGTTCCGCCGGATATCTTCCTTCTTTCCTCATTGGTCTCATCCTGGCTGAAGGGTTCAAACATGTGTTTTTGGAATTCCTCAGTCATGCCTATGCCGGTATCCTCAACAACCATCTTGCTGATGGCAGTGTGCTCATCAATCCTTTTATTGGAAACGCTTATGAATATCTTTCCGCCTGCCGGTGTATATGTCAGAGCGTTCATTATGACATTAAGCCCTACCTGTCTCCATCTCACGGGATCCGTCATTATAGATATATCTTCGCAATCACCCTTGAACTCGATAGTGATATTTTTCCTCTTTGCTTCGGATTCGATAAGACTCTGAAATTCCTCCATGAAGTATCCGTATGGATATGTCTCCTCATGGATCTCGATCTGTCCGCTGTCTATCTTTGATATATCAAGGACATCATTGATAAGGCTGTTTAAGAACGTACTTGCATGCCTGATACTGTCCAGATCGTGTTTTAACTTTTCCGGATCATCCATATCTTTATAAGCGAACTCCGTCATATTCTTTACAGCGGACAACGGCGTACGAATGTCATGACTTATCCTGGAAATGAAATCAAGCTTGGCGCGGTCTGCCGCCTTTGCCGATTCCAGAGCCTCTGCCATCTGCCTGTTACGTTCTTTCTCTTCAGCGACACTCTTGGTAACATCAGAGCCGATGACAAGAAGTCTGCCGCTGTTATCATTCAGCCAGCTGAACCTTATCTGCTTCTTATAAGTACAGTTCTCATCAATATTATCGACCATATCAACGAGTGCCATTAATTCCTGATCTTCGGCGAGCTTTGCTATCACATTATCAAGAGAAAGAAGCTCTCTGCATTTTCTCTTGTTTTCCTTCTCCTTCACCGCATTACAGCTCCAGCGTACGAATCTTTCATACTGGACCTTCACATGACGATTGTGTGTGGGGCCGTTTTTCCTAAGCCCCCAGCTTCCGAAACGAAGTATCATTTCAGAAGTTTCCGGATCCAGAACAGCAACAAAATCCACGGTCTCCGCCATAGTCTTTTTAATGATCACATCGTCGATCTCAAGCTGCCGCTCCTTTTCGTAACTATCCGTAATATCAGCCTTGGATACTATGATCCCGCCTTCGCCGTCTTCACGTCTGATAAAGCGGAAAATCTTTCTCCTTGTTCCAGATGCTCCGTCAACGCAGTCAACCGAAAACAGAACTTCAGATTTTTTCTTCAGTTCTTTTTCGATATCTGATATCACAAATCTTTTCTTAAATCTCTCACCCTCTTCCGGCGACAGATATTTTGATGTTACGCATGTAACATAATCACTTAAAGGCAACAGTTTCGTATCATCACTTTCTCTCTCTCCGCACTTGAAAAACGTTCCGTAGATCAACTCGATCGTTTCCTCTCCGGGATCGATAACAGCGATCATGTCATGGATATCCAACGCCGCTGTCTTCATGATATCATTGGCATCTTTAAGCTTCTCAGCCTGCTTGTTTAATGAGATATCCGTTGTATAGAAAAATGAAAAGATCTCGTCCGTGTCAGGATGTCTCACAAGGACTATCATAGTGGATACCCATGTGACCTTGCCGGCAATGATACGCCTGTATTCCAGCGTCTGCTCGGTGCGCCCTTCCTCAAAGGCCTTCAGCAGTCCCTGATGAGAACAAATCCTCATAAATCTGTTTCTCTCGTCCGGATAAGGTATCTGAGAAGCGGAAAGAATCAGGGCATCCTTAGTCTCGGAATGCTGCTCTCTGGCGCCGGGATTAGATTCAAGTATGGCATCTATAACTGACCGTTCCGGGAGATCGTTTTCCTGCCCTTTTGCGGCTCCTCCGTAAAAATACGTTACCAGCCTGTCCTGCGTAACATTAAAACAGGACGTGTTGATTATCTTGCCCTGAAGAGTCTGACCACGTATCATCTGATCTGCAAATATACGTTCTTCCATCTTGATGGTGGTGACATCAGAACCAAAAGCAATACAGTGCTCGGTCTCTCCGTCAGCATTCTTAAAAGCGATAAACCTCAGGTGTATCCACACGGATATCCCTTCGGGTCTGATCTCTATGGTGCAGCCCGCAGTAGTTCCGCCTTCATCTATGGCTTTAACAGCCTCCCTGAAAAGAAGCTCATGCATGGGAACCATCTTAAAGAGCGCAACAAAACTCTCCGTGAATCTCTCTCCGGATTCCGGTGCAACACCAAAGCCCTTCGGAAGCTTCAGGCCCTCATATCTTTGTTCCTTGGGATAGTATATAAAAGTTAGAATATTAGCCTTATCGAGCATCTCGCCAAGGATCTGCTCGGAATGACTTAAGAATATTTTTCGCACAGCCGAATTACTCTCTGTCATGTTCATACCTGCCCCCTCTGCATTGGACACAACATCCGATCCATTATCATTATATATTTAACTTCCGGATACCGAAACCCAGCAATTTCATCCTGCCCATGGCTGATGAAGCTAACACACCAATCCTGTATGTTCCGGAAAGAAGTGCCTCTCCGTGTATCACTGCTCTGAATCCCGACATTGCCGTATTTATCTGATCCGGTGTATTTGTTTCTATATCTTTTCGATAGATGTCCTCAGGTTTCACTGTGTAAAAATGTCCCTTACACTCGCCTGACTCCCCCATCAATACAAGTCTGCGATCAAAGAGAGCATTATCCGAACCTATAACAAAACTGTATCCGTCTATATATATAAGTTTTCCTCTTGCCTTTATAAACTCCGACGCTACGGCATCAGATGATCCGATCCCCCTGTCCGGAAGTTCCGGTTTGTAATAGTCCGTAAAGGGGCCTGCGTTATCGACCCCCACTCTTATCACATCACTTTTCCACTTTTCCGCCATATCTCCCGCAAAAAGACTGTCCGCATTTTTTATATCTGTTGCAGAATATGCAGGCGCCACTTCAAGAGCAAAAGGCCACAGTCCCGTCGCTTTATTAAAATGGCGGCTGTAAAACGGATCTTCGTTCATCATGGCAGGGTGAAGAAGTTTTAAAACTTCCTGAGACTTTGTGAGCTTCTCCATTGCCGCTTCACTCAATTCATCATTTCCTCTCGATACGGATTCGTGATGAATGAGATATAGATCATTGCATTCGATATTGTAAAATCCGGCTTCCAGTAATCTGTAACAGATATCGGTGTCATTAAAATTAACAGGGAGCTCTTCGGAAAAACCTCCCATCATTTCAAATCTGTCTCTTGCAACCATAAGACATGCTCCCGTAACGGCACTTACATTGAGCACACCTCTGTTATAGCCGTAATAATGTTCTTCTCTGTCATCAAGACCTTTTAATATATGCCATGGATTCATCCTGACATTTACAACGCCCGCATGCTGCAAAAGCATTTCGCCTCTTTCGCCTGCTTCATCGTACGGGTAAAGCAGTTTTGCGCCTACCGCTCCGGCATACGAACGGCTTGCAAACCCGGCCATCACTTCAATGAGATTTTCTTTTTCACTGCATCGCACGCTTCCATCGGTAAATTCCGTATCATCATTTAAGAATAATAAGTATGCTCCGGAAGCCGCTTTAGCACCGCTGTTGCACATATGCGAAAAATTAAACGGTGCCTTTTCGTAGAGATATTTGATGTTCA
>Ga0256407_10005269_pt1 | contig 20880 bp, 14 predicted proteins | sample RumenRJG_04DNA_FD_193489 | JGI IMG/M metagenome (GOLD analysis project Ga0256407, IMG submission 193489) | Bovine rumen microbial communities from Lethbridge, Alberta, Canada - RJG_04 | ecosystem: Host-associated > Mammals > Digestive system > Stomach > Rumen | place: Canada: Alberta... | reverse complement strand
AGTTTTGGGTTTTTATAAGTAGGTTTTATTATTCTTTTTTAAGTTTATAAATTAAAAAAGGTTATTATTAATTTTAAATATATAAAATACTTTTTTAACCTTGAATTTTAATTTAACATTTTTAGTTATAAATTCTGAAAAATAGAATAAATTCTAATATAACTTAATTTTTAAACTTTCTTTATTTTATAGAAAAAAACAAAATATAATCTTTCTTTTTTTAATTATAAAGTAAATTTAAAGAATATTAAATAAATTAAAAAAAGAAAACAATTATTCCTCCATTAAATAATATGAATGATCCTTTTTTAAATTCATTTCAGTTATTCTTAATTTTAATTTTGAATTATTACAATCTAAACTATTAATATCACTATCATCATCATCATTAAATTTCATTTTAAAATCTTTTCCCTTTACATCAGTAATTTCTCCAAGTTTTCCCATTCCTAAATTCTCATTTACTATTTTTAAAAATAATAATAAAAAAACTATAATTGAACAACAAATCTGAATAATTAATAAAACAATTATATATGTTTGATTAAAATCACCTTTTTTTTCAATAAAAAAATTAGTTAATCCAATTTCAAGAGGTTGAACAAAGAAATTTGATGCAGAAATAATTCCAGATAAAATTAATAAATTTTTAATTTCAAATTTTTTTATTATTTCAGGAAGAAAAATTGCATAATTTCCAGCTCTAAAAATTTCATTTATAATTGATAATAAAAAAACATATTTATCGTTAAATATTTTCCTACTTTTATTAATCAAAAAAAAGCAATAAAAAATACTCAAAACATTTATTAAACTTCCTGTATATAAAATCCCTTTAAAACCTAAAAAATCAAATTTATCAAAAATAAAACCAAATAAAATAGGAGGTAAAAATATAATAAAAGCAATTAAATCTTTGGTTTCATATTTAGTTTTATCTTTTTTTTCTTTAAAATAAAAATGTGAACCTACTCCAAAAAATATTTCCCAAAATAATTTTTCAATTTGACAAATAAAATATAATAAAATAAAAGTCAATATTCTTTTTCTTTTTATAAACTCAACTATAGAAGGGATTACATTTGGTAATTCAATATTTTCAATTTCATTTCCTTCATTTAAAATAAAACCTAATAAATTAAATATTAAATAAATCAAACTTATAAAAATAAAATAAATATAATCTTTTTTTTCTTCTAACCAACGATCATATATTTCAAAAAATAATAAATTAATAATAAATTTTATTAAATAAGAAATTACTATAATAATAGGGATAAAAAGACCAATATGATTCATTCTATCAGATAAATTTCCTTTAGTCAAACATAAATCTCTAATTGAAATTAAAGCATATGAACCAACACTAATTCCAGAAATAACAAGAGCAAAAATTAATGCAATTATTGGTATAATTAAATTTTTTTCATTTATTAATAATAAGCCTAGAATTGACAATATTGAAAGAATAGTTGAAATTATATAAAACCTATTTTCAAGTTAATTTTTATAATTTACTTTTTTTCAATATTAAATTGACTTGAAAATGCTCCAACTAAACTTGTTATACCCATTATATTTGTTTGGATTGTGTCTCTATATACTCCAGTTCTTGATATTTCTATAAATTTTTTGTATTCAATTTTAGAATTTTTGAAATATAAAGTAATTGAATGAGATACTGAATAATAAATTGTTTTTAATATTGATATACCTACTTGAATTGATATAACACTATAAATATCTTTTTTAAAAAAATTTTTAATAACATTCATTTTTGTTTTATTATTTATATTTTAATATTTTAATTCCATTTTAATTAAATAATTAAATTTTTATATATTTATAATAAATATTTTAGAATTAATTAATGTTTTAACAAAAAAATCCTTTATAAATTAGTTAAAATGTTTTTTAAAAAATATTATTTATGTTAATTATATTATGAATTTTTCATTCATTTGAAAAATATTTACCTAGAATTTAAAATACATTATCTAAGAATAACTTTTAAAAATATTATATATCATAAAAAATATTTTAAATAATTTATTCCAATTTAAGAATATTAATTAAATTAAAGAAAAAAATGGTAGAAAAATTCTAAACTAAATATATATTAAATAAAATAAATTAAATAAAAATATATTATTCAAAAAAATTAAATCTTTCTTAAAAAGAATATATAAACCTAAAATTTCTAACAACATTAATAAATAAAATTATAAATGATAGATACCCAAAAATTAAATGTAAAAACATTACATCAAAGCAGAAATTACATATTAAAATCTGATTTTTTTGGGAATAATCAATTTACAAATGAGGATAAAAGAGAAATGGAAGAAAAAAAACATATTCCAAATATATATAACTAGTAAAAATAAATTTTAATTATTATAATTAGTTACTTTGATTTTATAAACACTGAAAGAAAAAATTATTATAACAAATGTTTAGATTCTTGTATGAGTCAAAGATATTGTCAAAAAAAAATTATTAACCAATTAGAAGATGATTATATTTCTCAAATCACAAATTCAAACAGTTATGATGAAAATCAAAATATTTTAAATAACCAAAATAAAAATGTAAATGAGCAAAATAATCAAAATTTATTTTCAAATCCACCTTTAGATACTGAATCACAAATTAATCAAATTTCTCCATTTTTAATAATGGATCAAAATAGTAGTAGACTTCTTCAAAATAAATTAAGAAAAGAGCAAAAATATACAAATGAAATATTTTTTCCTTATCTTCATCAAAATTATTCAGAAAAAGAATTTATAAACTTAATATGTGATCAATTTGGAAATTATTTATTTCAAGTTGTTTTGGAAGTTTTATCCATTGAAAATCTAGAAATATTTTTAAATATTATTCAGAATAATTTTTATGAAATTGGAATTAATCCTTTTGGAACAAGAGTTTTACAAAGATTAATTACAATAATAGATGATAAAACAAATATTCTTAATAAATTTAATAAAATATTATTTAATTCAATTGATAAATTAATATTAACATCACATGGAAATCATATAATTCAAAAGTTTCTAGAAAAAATTACTTATCCAAAAAATGAATTTGCATATAATTATATTTTCTCTAATTTTTTTATTGTATCTACAAATAAATATGGTTGTTGTACAATTCAAAAATGTCTTCAAATTTCTCCAAATCAAATTAGAGAAAAAATATTAAATTTATTTTTTGAAAATATTTATGATTTATTATCTGAACAATATGGTACTTATGTTTTCCAATATATTATTGAAAATGAACCTTTGGATTTGAAAATAAAAACGATTCAAAAAATACTTCCACATTTATTATATATTTGCAAAACTAAATATTCTTCTAATGCTATTGAAAAATGTTTAGAATTTAATTGTAAAGAAATTCATTTAATTATACTTGAAAAAATCTTAGAAAAAGAAGAAAATATTATTGAATTAATTACAAATCCTTTTGGAAATTATATAATTCAGAAAGCACTTTGTGTTTGTGATGATAAAAATTATGAATATATATTAAAAGTGATTGGAAATAACTTTGGTGAAATAAAAAAATTAAGTTTTGGATTTAAATTAATATCTAAATTGCTTTCTACACATCAAAGACTTTCAATGTATCTTACAAAACAATTAATATATAAATAGAAAATAAATTAATAGAATTAAAACAGGATTTTTAGATTTATTTGTAAGATTGTATTATATATTGTTTTAAAATAGAAATAATATATATTATTTATTCATATATGTATCTTTAAGTTAATAATTTTTAATTTAAACTTTTTATTTTTTTTATAAAATATTAAATTAAAATAATTGTTTTTATAATTACAAAATGTGTTTTACATTTATTTGATTCTTTTTCACAATTTTATTATAATTATTAAGATTTAATATTTAACAAAAATGTTTACATTTACTAAAATAAAATGTTATTTATAATAATATAATTTTTTATTTTAAAAAATAAAAAAATTTAATGAATAATCCTAATATTAAAAAAATTCAAAATTTAAAATATACAAATTATTTCATTTTTGAAAAAAGAGAAAAAGAAAGATTATTATCAGAAGAATTAAAAGGAAAAGAAAGTATTCATTCATTATCAAATCATTCACATCATAGAAATTATTCAGAATTTCCAATAGTATCAAATTATGCAACTTTAACTACAATGAATTCATCATTTAGAGCTTTATCAACAATAAGAGGAACAAAAACAAAAAAAATATTAAAATCAAATGTGGGTTCTGTTTTAAATTTAAATGTTTTTGATAATTTAAATTCATCAAATTCAAAAAATTATTTTAATATAACAAGTTCATTTATTAATGGAAAAACTAATAGTAATTTTTATATAACTGATACTCCATTTAAAACATTTTACACAGATAGAAAAATAACTTCTTATAAAGATTTTTCATCAGATGATGAAAAAGAAAATAAAGAAAAACATAATTTAAAATTATTAAATATATTTGAAAAAAATAACATTAGAAATAAAATAAAGCAACAATTATTTTCAAAAACATTAATAGATTTTAAAGTAAATAAATTAAATCAAAAAAAAGAAAGTATAAAAGATGCAATAAATAAAACAAGAGATATAATATTAAATAAATATACAAAGAGTGTAAAAAAAGAAAGAATAATTAGATTAAAAGAAGTAAAAGAAAATAATCTTGATAGAGTAGAAAATATAATAACATCAATGAAAGATACAAATAAATTATTTAATGATATATTTTTACAAAAATTTAATGATTATGTAAGAGAATTAGAAATTCAAAGAGAATTAGCAAAATCAGAAAATACAAATTTAATGGAAGAAATATTAAAACTTAAAAACGAAATATCACAACTTGAATCTCAAATAAGAAAAATAGAATATGAAAAACATAATATCGTAAGATGGATTTTTTTTCAAATATTGGTTAAAGAAAAAAAAACACATTTACCTTTTTATTATAAATCTATAATAGAAGAAACTGAAGAAAATATGAATAAAATTTTAAATAATCCTTCAAATTTTTCTGGTGAAGAAATTGAAGTAAAAAAACAATATAAAAGACAAACAACAAAAAAAAGATATGAAAGAAGATCAACAAGAAAAAGTTTTGCTAGTTTGGAAAAATTATTAACTAGACCAACTACAATAAGTTTATATAAAAATATTACAATTGATGAAGCAAAAAGAATTAGAAATTATAAATATTATTTATGTTATAATACTCCTGAAGAATTTTTTGAAAGAATTAAACAATTTGAATTTGATATAATGAAATCTATTAAAATTTATGATAAAATAAATTTACAAATTAGAGAATTAAAAATTGAAAGAGAAGATGTTATTAAAGAACAAAAATATGAATTAGAAATTGAAAATGAAGATATTCAAGAAAAAGAAAATTTATTAAAAACACAAAAAATTAAATTTGAAATTTTAAATGAAGAAATTGATAATTTAAAAGAAATATTAAAAACTTCTCAATTAAAACCAAAAATTAAAAGAAAAAAAACTAGAAGAAGTATATTTGATAATACTTTTAAATTTACAAAGGAAAAAACTTCTAATTTATATCTTGCAATTTCTAATATACTTCATAATTGTTCTCAAATTCCTTTTGATGAAATTATTGATACTGGAATTATAATTGTTAGAAGAATAAATTCAAAAGAAAGTGAAATACTTGATATGTTATTAAAAATTGAAATGATTATTGATTATTTATTATCTAAAATAAATATTTATAAAGATAATAAAGATATTTATTTTGATTTATATAAGAAAATTCAATCTGAAATTGAGAAAAATAAAAAAATTGAAAAAACTAGAATACAAAAAGAAGAAGAAAGGAATAAATTAAATAAATTGAAAGAAAGGATTCAAAAAATAGATAATAAAATATATTTTCTTCCTAGAAGAAAATTTGAAAGAAATTTTTCATCTGAACATTTAAAACATAGAAAAAAAATTATTAAAGACCCATCTTATTTAAATCCTGGTTTTATTGATTTTTTATATGATACTGATGAATGAAATTCATAAGCAGAAATAATTATTTTAAAATTTAATTATTTTAAAGTATATAAATAAAAGGTAAGATTTAATAATTTTACAAATACTAATATGTAATTTTACAGTAATTAGTTAAAAATAGATAAAACATTTTTTTCAATAAAATAATTTATATTTTTATTTATATATTTTTTTAATTAATTTTATAAAATGATAAATAATGAAAATAAAAGGATAATAAATTTATATTCAAGTGGTAATTTTTTAAATTCAACAAAGACTTTATTTAAAAGTATTGATAACTCTAATTATAAATTTAATGAAAGAATGCCACAAATATTCAATTATTCTTATCATATATCAGAAAATGAAAATAAAGATGAAATAATAAAAAAATTAAAAAAAAAAATTATAGAATTAGAAGAAAAAATTAAACATTTAGAAGATAAATTATCAGATAAAAATATGAAAAAGATTGAATTTCATCCAATAAGTAATAAATTTGAAACTCTTGATACAAGTAAACAAGAAATATTATATAAAAGTAATGTTGATTTATCAAGAAATAATTTGTCATATTTATTAAAGTCAAATTCTAATATTAAATTGAAAAAAAATTTAAATATTTCAAATTCAACTGGTAATATATTTGAAATGAATAGAAAAAATAAGAATAAAAATTATAATTTAGTAAGAAGTTTTTCTCAATTAGAAAAAGATAGAATTTTAAATACACAAATTAAGATTCATTGTAAAGATAGAAAATATAGTCCATTGATTCCAAAAATACCAAAAAAATATAAGGGAGAATCAATCAATCTTTCATCATTTACTGTTAATTTTAATAATAATATATTTCCTGGGTATGATAGTAATAATTTTTCAAGAAATCAGTTTGAAGAACAATTAAATAAAATAAAAATAAGAACAGAAAATTTATTTAAAAAATGTTTTAATTTATGTTAATATAATAAAATCGAATTTATAAATTTAATATATAATTTAGTAATATTTTCATTAATTAAAAAGATTTACAAAAAAAAGATGTTAATAAATTATTATTAAATATAGATTATAAATACCTATTAAAACAAATAAAATAAAAAAGTAGATTATTGAAAAGACTTATATTTATTGTATAAGTAAAAAAAAATTAAAAATCTTAAATTCAATTGTAATGAAAAAAAATCTTATTTTTTAAAAAAAATAATTGAAATAAAAAGTTGCTAGTTAATTTAAAAGAAGTTATAAATAATCTGATAAAATCCATATATAAAAAGAATTATATTTATTTTTAATTTTTTATTTATATTTATCTCGAAAAAAAATATTTTTATATATTAATTATAATTTATCAATGGAAAGCAAAATTATAATAATCAAATAATAAAATATTATCTTTAATTTTCCCACAATGCTTTTCAGGTTCAACACAATCTAAAAATGCATTTATATTAAAATATTCACCTTTTTCATCTTTCCAAATATCAAATAAAAAGTCTTTTAATGAATCAATTTTGTCTAATAAATATTCATCATTTTCAAACCAAAACTTATAATTATAAAAATCTTCTTTTAAAATAAAATTACCTTTAATTAATTTATCTTTAAATTCATTTTCAATATTATCAATTTCAGAATCAGGAATTACATTACTTCCAATTATAGAAATAATAGTAAAAATTCCACCATAATTAATATATTCTTCATATACATTTTCTTTATCAATAACTTTATTTTCTAAATCATCATCATTATTATCATTAATAGCATTTTCATTTATTATAACTCTAAATTTATCTACAAGTTTCATAACATCTTTATAAGAAAGAAATTTTAAAGGATAAGAAATTCCATTATTATAAACATTTTTTATTGAATCATTTCTATTAAAATATATTTCTTTAAGAAACATTTCTTTAAAAATATTTAAAGAAATAATATTATTTTCAAAATTAAATTTTTTTAAACTTTGATAAGCTAAATTAAGTCCTTGAATATCATAATGAAAATCAATATGAAAATGACTTTCCCTTTTTTTACTTCCTAAAATATGTTCATAATTAATTTGATCATAAATTTCAATTTGAGTATCAAAATTATCCATATGAAATTTATCAAAATAATCAATTGGAATTTTTTTACATTCATCAATAAATTGAAGTAATTTTATTTTTACATCATTTATAGAAATATTTTGTAATCTTACACTTTTTATTATCCAAGAATCCATATTATTATGTACTCTTTCAGTTGCATAATTTAATCTATTTAAATAATCACTTGCAAAATATTTTAAAACTTGCATTCTAAATTTATATTTTAATTTTTCTTTTCTTATTAATTTTTTTATATTTTCTTCATTTGGATTTTCATGGAATTTTGTATGTGTTGAACGTAAAGAAGAATTTTCATTTCGTTTTCTAACTCTTGAATGAATTGATTCATTTAAATTTGTTGAGACTTTTATTTGAGATTCAAATTCTTTTATTCTTTTTCCTTGACTTAAAATTAATTTGATTGAATTTAAAAATAAGGTATTGAAATTATTTATATAAAAATCTAAAGGATAATTTTTTTCTGTTGCTTCTGGTAAATTTTCAAATATAATATCACTATTAACATTAAGTGGTTTATCATCTTTTTCTTCATCATTTTTTTTACTATATATTTTAAGTATAATTTCTAATGATATTAAATATTTTTCAGTTTCAATTTTAAAAACATCAAGTACACACAAATAAAATTTTTTCATTTCATTTTCAAAAAAACCAACATTAAAAATTTTATTCAATTCACTTATTGCATCAGTTTGTTTTTCTCTAACATATAACCATAATTTATTATTTAAATCTTCAACATCATTTTTAAATTCATTTATTACAATTTCATGATTAGCAATATAAGGAAATCTTTTAATGAAATTATTAAATTTTTTAATATATACTTTTATTAATTTTTTCTTATCTGTATGTAATCCTAAAAATTTTTCAAATCTTCTTTGAATTAAATTATATCTATAACATAAATCATCATATTGTATATCCATTAAAAAAATAAATTTTTTTAATATTTTATTATATTTATCTGATAATAATGTCATTTCTCTATAAATTAAATTACTTAAATCTGCAATTAATGCTATTTCTTTTTCTTTTTCTTTTTTTGTTTTTACTGTATTTAAATGAAGTTTTATTTTTTCAATATCATCGTCTTCTTTTTCTTTTTCTTCTTCTTTATGTTCTTTTTGATATTCCATAAATATTTTTTTTTCTTTTTTATCATTTACTTCATTTAAAACTAAAATTATATTATCAATTATATAATTTGTAATATCATCTTTTTTTTCTAAATTTTCAACTTGTTGAAATAAATGAATATAATCTTTTTTTTCTAAACTATCTTCGTTTTGAATACCAAATTTTGAATAAAATCTTTCAATTTTATTTAAATTTTCAATATATTCATTTTTCATATTATTAAATTTTCCATTTTCAAAATCTGGAACATCATTAACTAATCTCTCATATATTTTCTTATCAATATTAACTTTACCATTCACATTAATTTCACTTTCATTATAAATTTTCCCAGTGATAGGATCGTATTTAATATCTTTTAATCTTTCATTAATAACATCATCATTAACATTTAAATTAATAATAAAATCTAATCCACCTTTAATTATTGTATTATCTTCTTTTGGTTTATAAGTAATATCAATTAAATTTGATAATAAATCTAATTCTACATCTTTTATTGGTTTTGGTAAAGAATTTGGATCAACATATCCTGTTAAATAATTTTCTAATATTACACATTGATTAAATGTCTTTGGGAAATCATTAATTATAAATCCTATTAATGATTCATTTTTTATAGTTTCTATTTCTTTTTCTAAATTTTGTTCTTCTTTTAAATTTGGTTTTTTGGCTTCTTTATTGTCTTCTTTTAATTGTTCTAATTTTGTTATTAATTCATCTAATTTTTGTTGTCTTTTTATTATTTCATTTTTTAATTCTTCATCTTCTTTTTTTGGGAATTCAGATTCAATTTTTTCAATTAATAACTTTAATAATATATCATCATTTACTTTTTTATTCTCATCATTACTTACAAGATAATCTTTAATTAATTCATTATTTGATAAAAATTCTTCAATTTTTTTATTTTGTTCTTCTTTCATTTGTTCAATTTGATTTGGTTTAAAAGTTTTAAATTTAGGATGATTTTCAATAGGTTCATTTAATTCTTTAAATTCATTTTCTTTATTTTTAATAATATCAAAAACAGAAATATTTTTAATATGAGGAAATTTACTATTAATAATTTCACTTTGAGTTTTTTTCCCAGAAAGTGGATAACCTAAAAATGAAATTTTAATTGGAATATAATTCCATTTATTAACAATTTCATTATTATTAACAGCATTTTTATTTGGAAATTTATATTCTAAAACAGTAGAAATTAAATCACTGAATTTATAATTTTTAACTTGATAACTTGGAATAGAAACATCTTCAATTTCATTTTTAGTTGGTTCAAAATCTTCATTAATATTATCATATACTTCTTTAAATTCAATACTTTTACCTCGAATATTATTTGGAATAATATAAGTATCATCCCAATCACCAGCGAAATTTACATAATCTAAAATTTCTCTTTCGTTATCAATTGTCCATTTTTTTTTTTCATGTCTTTTTGGTTCTATATTTTTAATTTCGTCATCTTCTTCATCAAAAAATCTTTCTATTATTGGTAATCCATTTACAAATCTTTTATTCCATTCTTTATATTCTTTTAAATCTATTAATTCTGTCTTTTTATCTTTTTGATATATAAATCCTTCAAATGTATAATCTATTATTTGATAAGCTATTTTTTTTATTAAGGGATAATCGTTTATTATATTATGCTTTTTTGTTTCTGCTATTTCTATTGATTTATCAAGAGGTTGTTCATTTAATTCAGTAAAAAAAAATGTTTTTTGGAATTCTTTTGTTGAATTTAATAATGGAATTGTATATTTTTTTATTTTTTTTTTCTCTTTTTCACTTTCTTCTTTATTTTTCATTATTAATGAATGGAAAAAATTTCTTCTTTTTTCTATATTTTTTATACGCATTTCTTCTTTTAAATTTTTATCATATATTAATCTCGTATTAAAACTATTATTATTATATAATAAATAAGGAGTATTTGAAAATTCAATTGTAGAATTAACTCTAGTATGACTTTTTTTTTTTATATTAAATAATTCACTTTCATTATTTTTAGGTAAAAATAAACTTTGTTTTAATTGATTTTTCAAAATTTGTTGTTTTTCAATATTTTCAAATTTTTTCTTTTCTAATCTTTCTTTTAATTGTTCTCTAACTTTTAACATAACAGTATTTTGTGACATATCTAAATTAGAAATTCCATTTAAATATTTTAATTTAGGAACATTAATATTAAATCCAATTTTTTTTAAATTTCCACTAAATGACTCAACATTAAATCTCTTTTCCAATTCTTTTTTATTTTCTTCTCCAAGATCATGATTTAATAAATAATTAATATCATTTTTATGATTTGTATAATTTGAAATATTTTTAATTGAAACTGAATGACTAATTGGTTGTAATCTTTGACTTTGACTTTTTTCATAAGGAACAAGAATATCGTCAATTTCATCTTTTTTTTTATCTTCAATATCTTCATATGGTAATTCTTCCATTGAATTTCTATGTTTTAAATTTTTTTTTTCTGTTTTATTTTTTTGAAATTTTATGGATTTACTTTTATTATTACGTGAATTGTTATCATATCTATTATTTTCTATTATTGTTTTATTATTATCATCTTCTTCATTATCTGTTATTGTTTCTAAACCAAAACTTGCCATATTCATAAATTTATTTTTTAATTCATCATGGTCTGAATAAATATCAAATGTTCTTATTTGGTCAAAATGTATTTTTTTATTATTAACTTGGACTTTTATTTTGTATATTAAATTAAATGCAGATGTTAATTTCTGTTCTAATATTGGTTGAATCATATTGTTTGTTAATTCTATACCACATTTTTCTTTTAAATCTATTACTAATTTAGTATAATTTTCATTTATTATATCTTTATCATTTGAGTCGATATAGTTTTGAAGGAAATCATCAATTTGAATTAAATTTAATTTAAATAGTAAACAACCAAATTTATAACCATTATAAAAATCTTTTTTAAAATCAGTTATGAAAGGATACATTCCTACTTCATAGTTTAACCAATTATATATGTAATCAGACATTGATTTTCAGTTATAAATTATTAAATTTTTATTTGAATTTTTTTAATTTTAAAAATTAATATAATTAAATGATTTTTAAATTTGGTTGAGCTAGAAAATATAATATTTTACTTCATTATCATTTCATATTTAAAATTTTTTTTTATTTCAATTGTAATTTAACATTATACTTTCATTTTTTATCATTAGATATTATTGACATAGAAATTAAATGATTTTTGTGTTAAATAAAAATAAAATTATAATTACTCCTTTTATTTTATAATAAAAATTAAAAAAACCCTTTAAAAAACACAAAAAAACCTAAAAAATAAATAAAACTATTTTTCTTTATCAAATTTCTCCAAAAAAAATAAAAAAACACAAAACCAAAAAAAAAATTAAAAACAAAATATTAAATTATTCATCATTCTTCGATTTAATAACCTTAAAACTACACATTAAATTTTCATCAATAACCATCATTCCTCCAGCATTATCAAATTCCCCACAATAATTAGGAGCAGAAAAAACAGTAACTAATTCTCTATCTCCAAAAAATTCATAACCTTCTTCAACAACTTGATGAGCTCTACAAATTAAATCTAAATCATTTTTTTCTAAAAACTTTTTCAAAACATTTTGATTAAAAACAACAGAAACTCCTCTATCATTAGGTCCCCATCCATCACAATTCATATCAGGGTCACTCCATAATAAATCACAAAGTAATCCTTCTTCAGGAACATCAGTAGGTCTCATAATTTTTTTTAATTGTTCAACATTTTTTAACTCAGGTGATAATCCCCCATGCATTAATAATATTTTATCATCAATTGAAGCAGCAATTGGTAAACAATTAAAAACATCAATAAAACTTTTCCATATTTTTAAATTATATCTTTTTTTACATTCATCATAAAAACCATAAATTCTATTAATTGAAGCACATTCATGGTTTCCTCTTAATAAAAAGAAATTTTCATCATATTTTATTTTATAAGCTAAAAGTAAGCATATTGTTTCTAATGAATATTTTCCTCTATCAACATAGTCACCTAAAAATAAGTAGTTTGTTTCTGGAGGAAAACCTCCTGCTTCAAATAATTTTAGTAAGTCTGGATATTGACCATGAGTGTCACCACATACTGTTATTGGTGATTCTAATTCTAGAAATGTTGGTTGATTCATGAATATTTCTTTTGATTTGGATATTAAATATTTTATCTCAGTTTCTGATAAGTTTACTTCTTTATTTCCTGATTTACTATTTTTTTATTTTATGTTATATATTTTTTTTATATTTTTTTTATTTTTGAGTTTTTTTAAAAGGTTTTTTCTTACTTTTTTACGGAGAGGAGCTTTTCTATTACTTGATCTAAGTTTATTTCTTTGGAAACCATTTTTTAATGTTTTTTTAATTATAGTTTTTTTTTGAATTTTTTTTTATTTTTTTAAAAGAATTTTTTTTTTAATATATATATGAAATGATGTTTAAAATAGGTAAATTAATCATTAAATTTATTTTGATTATTTTTTCTTTCTTTTAATAAATCATTATTTATTATATATTTTTATTTATTTATTAAATTTATTATTATTGAGAATTTTATATGAATTTTCATATTTTCATATTTTTTTAATAATGAAACATATTATTTTAATCTCTATTTTGGAATTAAATTTTTTTATTATTATTTATCATTTATTTAATTTTGTTTTATTAAATATATCTTTTTTAAACATTTATAATGTATATTTATAATTAAAAATGAAATATTTGTAATTAATTGAAAATATATATTTTTTTTAAACTTTATTATAAGTATCTTATTTAAAATAAAAAAGAATATATTTAATAAAACAATTTTCAAATATATATATTTATATATATAATTTTTTAAAAAGTTAAAAAATATTTTGGATAATTAAACATTAAATTAAAATTATTTTAAAAATCGCTATTCATTAATTTATTAAGAGCTATTTGAGTATCTTTAGTCTAATTTTTATATTCATCTAGATAGCTATTAGCAGTATTAAGAGTTTTTAAAAGTAGAACAATGATTAATAAATGATTGATAACTAAATTTTTAAAAATTAACATTTTATTTAAATTGTTTAAGACATTTTTTATAATTTTTTCTAATGAATGATTTTGATTGATAATTATACTTCAATTACTCCAAATTAATATTTTTTGTTTTGAACTTTTTGTTGTCATTTTCACACATAAAAATAAAAAAAATCTATTTATTTAATATATATATTTGTAATATGTTCATTTTTAATTATTTAATATTTAATAATTTTTTGTTTTAGTTTTTAGTTACTTTATTTATCTTTTACTAGTTTTTTCATACAATATAAAAATAATTTTTATTTTATTCATTTATATAATGGTTAATAATTAATAATGATTACCTAAATTTTACCAATTAATAATTATAATCTTTATATATAATTATAAATACTAAGATATATTAATATATATACTCAAATAAACTATTGAATAATAACTTTTTTTTGACATCATTTTTAAAATTCTGTTTTATTTATAATATTCAAAAGATTTGATAATATTTTTTTATCTATGTGGTCTATTTTTTTATTTAATAATTGACTCTTCAATTTAATTTTATCATCAATAGGAATTGCATTAAATATCTTTATTAATAAATATTTACCATATTTATTATTATATAAATTACAAATTGTTTCATATTTTATCATTGATGACAGAAGAGTCTTAAAATATAAGATATTATTTTCTTTTATAATAAAGTCAATTAATTTATCTATAACATTAAAACTATATTTTTGAATAGAGAAATAATTTGCTTTTTCAATACAAAAATTTACTATTTTAGAACAAATATTTAAACCCCATATTTCAAAAATAAATTGAATAACATAATTTCCAAAAGGATTTTCAGCAATAATTTTACAATTAGAAAATATACCATCAATAAGTAATTTTTGATATTTTTCATTTTTAATACATTTTATTATTTGTTTTATAATACATATCCCTTTTGAATTCATACATAAAATTTTAATATTCATTTCTTTAAGTAAATTTAAATTTAAATCTTCTCTTTCATTTTCTTCAATTTTATTTATTATTTTTTTTAAAACATGAGTAGCATTTTGATTTAAAGAAAGTTCAATTTCGAAATTTTTAATATAACTTAAAACCATTTCTTTTTCTTTTTTTGTTTTTAAATATTCAATTATTGTTTGAATAGCATGAGTTCCTCCATTACTTTCGCATATTTCAATGAAATTATCTTTTATATTTTCAATTATTAATTCTCTTTGTTCATCAGTTGCAATTTTAATTAATTTTTGAGAAAAATAATTTCCATAAGTATCTATCATTATTTTACCAAAATTTTTTCCTATTTTTTTAATTAATATTGTTCTAATTTCTGTTGGGAATTTTTTTAAATATTTTTGCATTATTCTACTTCCTATTTGATTACATATATAAGTTGGAATATCACTTTTTAAACAATTGCAAAAATTATTAAAGTCTTTTATATCATTTTCTTCTTTATTTACTGTATTTTGAAAAAGAACTTCTTTTTTATATTTTTTCTTTGGTTTTTTATTTAATGAATGTTTCTTATTTTCTTTTGTATTTATTTGTTGATATATATTTTTGAGGGTGCAATTTTTTTGAGATTGAAAATTAGTATAATTTAAAATTGTGTAAATATTTTTTTGAAATATTCTATATTGAGGAGGAATAGAATTAATGTTTTTTTCATAATCAATAATGTAATTCATATTATTTGACAAAGGAAAATTTTGATTATTTAATTCATAATTATTTTTTAAATCATTTTTATTCATATTAATTGATTTCATATCTGAAAATTCAGATATAACCTAAAAAATTATTAGATAATAAATACTTTTGAACAATTTGTTAATTCAGTATCAAAAATATCACAATCATCTTCTTTTCCCTCATTTTTATCTTTATTTTCAAATAAATGTAAAGGTAATAATGAATTATAGTCAGGAAAATGTTCTGATAAATCATACATCTTTTTTTCAATAATTTATGTTTTATTATGTTGATTGATTATTATATAATAAAATTAAAAAATCAAAAAAAATTTTTTATTAAAAGTTTAAAGATTTAATTATTATTTAAATAAAAATAATATTAACAAATTAAAATAAAAAAACATAAACAAAGATTATAATTAAATATATATTCAAAAAAAAATAAAAAAATATAAAGAAAATAGAAAAAAAACAATATTTAAACAAAACACAAAAAAAAAATTAATTTTCAATTATTTTCCCTTTATACTCCTTATTAATTTTCCCATCAATAAACTGAACTTCCTTTTGTTTTCCTTTAGGATCAACAAAAATTCCAATTCCATCAGGTTTCCCATTTTTAAAAGTACAAATAAATTTTTTCCCATCAGAATATTTAATTTCTCCATTCCCTTCCTTAACTCCATTAATATATTGTCCTTTATAATATTGATTTTTATTCCATTTATATAAACCATTCCCATGCATAATTCCATTTAAATATTCTCCTATATATTCATGACCATTTTTTTTCCAAATAAAATGTCCATTACCATTAAATTTATTATCACTAAAATCACCTTCATAATAATCACCAGAATCAAAATAAATTTTTCCTTTACCACTTCTTTTATCTTTTTCATAATTACCTTCATATTTACCACCATTTCCTTTTTCAATTCCTTCACCTTCTCTTAAATTATTAATAAAATCACCTTTATATAATAAATTATTATTTTTTTGAAATCTTATTCCTTTTCCATTTAAATGTCCATTTTTAAATAATCCTATATATAAAATTCCTTCTTCATTTATATATGTATTCCAACCATATGGTTCATTTTTATAAAAGTTTCCTATTATTTTTGAACCGTTTTTATATATTAATTCACCTTTTCCTATTTTTTCTCCTGTTATTATATTTATTTCTCCTTTATATATTGATATTGTGTTTTCTATTATTTTTTCTAGTGAGAAATTTTCGTTTTGGGTTTTTTTTTCTATTGAATTGAAAATTAAACCTTTTTCATATTTTTTTATTTTTGATATTTCTATATTTATTTCTTTTATTGGATCTTCATCATAAAATTCATCCCATGTTGTTGAAAGGAGATTTATATTTTCTTTTAAGGTATTTTCTACTTTTTGATTTTTTGATTTTTCTATGAATTTATTATATAATTCATTTTGAAAATTTTCTAATTCTTGTTTTAATTTTTCTATAAATTTTTTTCTAAATAAATAACCTCTTATTATTTTATTTAATTTTGTAATATCTTCTGCAGAAACATTTTCATTTTTTCTAAATGTATATTCTTTTTTTTCAGATAATATATTATTATTACTATTATTATTATCATTTTTAATATCCATATCAAGCATTGTTCTATTTTCAAATTGATTTAAATTGCTTTCTAAATTTTCATTATTAATTTTATTTGATAAATCTTTTATATTATGATCAGTTGAATCATTATAACATATACATTGATTTCCCATTAATTTTTTATTTAAGAAAAAAAAACAATTTATAAATTAAAACCAAAAAAATATAATAAAAAAATTTAATAATTGAATAAATTAAATTTAAATATTTGAATATTTTAAATCTCCAATTAAAATATATTTATGCTTTAATTGATTATAAGGACTACAAATTGTAATTGATTTTAAAGTTTCATTTACTTCAATAATTACACCAAAAAAAGAAACAGGAGCTCTAGAAAATAAATCAACATAATTATTTTTATTTTGTTCAAAATTAGTATTTAATTCCTTAATATCTTTATCTTCTAAAGAAACAATTGAAACAATTCTATATTTAGTATTATTATCAATTTTATATTCATTAATAACTAAATTTAAATTACTACTTCCTTCAATTGGCAATGCATCAGAAGAAACATTTGAAGAAACAATTTGAATTAATTTATATTCTTTTAAATCTAATTTAAATTCAGTTAATTTAATATTTAATAATTTAGTAAATGATTCTTGTGTATCTTCAAAAGATTCATTTATTTTTGTTCCTTTAAAATAAAAACTTAATTTTTGTTCTTCCATATAACTTTGATATTGTATATTTTGTTTTTCAATTCCTTCAATTTTAGGAATTAAAATAATAGAAATTTGATTCTTATCAATTAAATTATTTAAATTATGAAATAATATTTCATTATCAATAACATAAATTAAATTAACTTTAAAATCTTTTATTATAGTTGAATAAATACTATTTTCTCTATCTTTATCACTAATATCCAGAGAAGGACAATTAATAATAATACCAGAAGAATATAAAGTAGGATATTCACAATTAACAAAATAAGACTTTGAATTCTCATTTGTTAAATTTTTCGATTTTTTCCATGAATTTAAATCATATTCTAATTTTTCAATACATAATTTTCCCAATTCAGAAATTTGATTTTCAAATAAAAAATTATTCAAATTTTCTTTTCGAGTTCCATTATAAAAACTAATAGAATTATCAATTAAAAAATCATTTGGAACAATATGATCAACAACAGTTGCAGAAATACAACCAGGAATATTAATTTCATTATTTAAATCTAAATCACAATAAATTGGAGTCCATCCTATTTTTAAAGAATAATTTAATAAAATATGACAAAAACTTTTTCCATCTAAATAAATATTTGAACTCATTATTAAAACTCTTGGTCCAATTTCATTTTTTACTAAAGATAAATTTCTCATATTATTTATATTATAAAAAGCTAAAATTGTTTTTTGCATTACTTCAACATTACTATTTGATTTAAAAGGTTTTATTTTCATATTTCCTTTATATTTTATTTTACATTTTTCCCAACAATAAATTCTAATATTTTTATATGAAAATGATATTTCTTTATCTTTTGGTATATCTCTTCCTTCAATTTCAGCAATTCCATTTAATAACTAATTTTTTTATTATTGTATTGTTTTTTTATTATTAAAATTTTATTATTTTTTTATTTACCATTAAGTATATTGTTTCATCTTTTGAAAGACAAATTCTTAATTCTTGTTCTGGTTCAATAATTTCTTCAATATATTCATCCATCGTTAAATTAAATAAACAAAAAAAAAATAAAAAAAAAAATTAAAATTTAAATAAAATAAAAAAAAATATGAAAGACACCTTCAATGAAAAACCTCATATCGATTTAGTCGATGACCAAACATTTGATGAAAAAAAAGAAATTCAATTCCAAAATGAACCTCCTGAAAAAATCCCTAATTCAATAATAATAAACCAACTAAATAACAACTCAAATTCAAACCCAAATCAAAAAAATGAAAATATAGAAAACAATGATAAAATTGAAATAATTCCTCCAAGTGAAACTTCAATAATAAATCAAAAATTTCATTTAGATAAAGAAGTACGTTTTTCAAATTATAGTACATTAGATGAATCAATAGGAGCAACATTAGCAAGAGATTTAATTAGAATTTGTCATAAATTAGAATATGTATTAATACCAAGAATAAAAGTCGATAAAAAAAAAGAATTACAAAATTGGGATTTATGGGGTCCTTTAATTTTTTGTTTATTATTATGTTTAATTGTTTCTAGTGATAAAGGAATTTCAGCAGAAAAATCTTTTATTTATATTTTTTTTATTGTTTGGATCGGTGGAATCATCATTACTTTTAATGCTCAATTTCTTGGAGCTGTTATTGGAATTTGTCAAAGTTGTTGTTTACTTGGATATTGTGTTTTCCCTATTTTAATTGGAGCCCTTCTTTTGAAATTATGTAAAAATGCTAAACCTATTGTTAAAGTTGTCATTATGGGATTGTGTGTTCTTTGGTCTTGCTTTTCTAGTGTTGGGTTTATGAGTACTCTTTGTAATGCTAATAAAAAATTTTTAATGGTTTTTCCTGTTTATTTGTTTTATATTTCTATTGCTATTTTTGTTTTAAATGTTTGATTTTTTTTTTTATTTTTTGGGTTTTTTTTGTTATTTTTTGTTTTTTTTTATATATTGTAGAATAAATTGTAAATTAATTTTTTTTAATTTATTTAATTTATTCTATTAAGTTTTTTAATAAATATAATATATCATTATTTAACAATTTAAAATATATTTTAAAATGCAATTTCCACTTTCATAGTATTGAACTCTTGACTAAAATATATAAATTATAAAAAATGTGGAATAAATAAAAGAAAAAAAATCATTGAATTTTTTTAATATTTTTATATGCATTTTTAAATATAAATAACTTTTCAACTAAATCATCATTGCATCCATATTCAATTTTTTTTTTTATTTTTTGAAGATTAATTTCAGTAATTTAAATATATGTTTAATTTTTCTTTTTCTTCTTTTTTTCATATTTTTAAATTTAATTTTATTATCTTTATTTTCTAAATCCTTTTTCCTCATTTTAACTTTATATATATTTATTAAAAGAACTTTATTTGTAAATATAATGGCGCTAATATGAATGTTTTACTTCTTTTTTCCATTATATATATTAAATTTTAATTTTCTATT
>Ga0256407_10005266_pt1 | contig 20884 bp, 23 predicted proteins | sample RumenRJG_04DNA_FD_193489 | JGI IMG/M metagenome (GOLD analysis project Ga0256407, IMG submission 193489) | Bovine rumen microbial communities from Lethbridge, Alberta, Canada - RJG_04 | ecosystem: Host-associated > Mammals > Digestive system > Stomach > Rumen | place: Canada: Alberta... | reverse complement strand
CGCGCTTTCTTTGATCGCAAGTCAGGAGCGCGGCTCCTTTTTTATTTTGTTTTCATGTCCATTTTAACGTACAAATGTCCTGGCGTCAATTCCATTCGGATCTGTCTAAAACCGCCCTTTAAGTTAGTCCGTCATCTTGTCATTCGGGTGTGCAACAACGTGCATCATTATTGTCATCCATCTGCTAACACAGATTGCCATACTGCGGTTATCTTTAGCCTTGCATTGACTTGGACATAGCCTGCATGGCATAACGCTCGCTATCGCTTGCGCTGTTCGCTCAAGTTCGTTTCGTGGTTCTACCATATTTCCATCACCTTTCTACCCGTGAATTGCTCTTCATTCAGCCAAAGTCCATAGCAAGCATCTATCCAGTACCACGTTTTTCCCAACTTGACTTTGTTCCACGCATGGCATCCTTCAGCCGTCCATCCTATGACATAACGGACGCTTATCTTGTTGGCTTTGCACAGCACATAGAACGCTGATGCAATAGCAGAACAGTCACCTTGACGGAGCGTGAAAACATCCCTTGCGGTCTTGGTGTGTGGCGTGTAGACCGTGGCTTTGCAGTAGCGGTATATCTGGCGTATCTTTTCCTTGACGGTCTTTCCTGTCACGGCATAGTCACTCGCAAAACGCTTGTTGTATTCGGCTTCTTCACCTAACAAGGCTTTGAGGTTTGTGTCGATAACCAATGCACTTTGGTTGTTCACCGTGTCCACTTTTACGTGCTGTTGAACCGCAAGATACCCGCTGAACCCACACCAACTCATCGGTGCTTTCGTCAGCAGTACCGTATCTCGATACTTCATCAACTCCCACAGCGGATGCGTCTTTGTCTGCACCGTTCCCCCTGTCAGGGCAGTATCCACTCTCTTATCGAAAGCCGAACCGATGGTTATATCCTTTGCCTGTGCGGTCATGCCAAGCACAACCACACAGACCATTGTGAGAATTAGTCGCTTACCCATGCGTAAGTCACTCCAGATGATGCCACGTTTCCTTTAAGTAAGTTTCATCACCCGTATTTCAATCTCTTCACTGATTCGCTGTAGCAGTTCGATCAGTTCCGGGAGTGTCAGGCGGGAGATTTGCTCATCAGTCATAAGGTTCACCAACAATTTCCTCATACTCTGCCGCCGTGATCCAGTTTCTTCTCACAGCGTTCTTAACGGCTTTCTTTTTCCACTCGCCAGAATCGTAGTAGCCTTTGACAAGTTCAAATCTTTCAGAATGTTCATTCATCTTCTTCGTCCTCCTCTCCCGGGTCTTCCAAAATGCCCATCATGATGTTGTAGTCCTGTACTGCCTTAACATGACTCGCCGTCTCTTTGGTCTGTGCGGCTTCCTGATCCTTGCGTTTCCGGGCAATTTCGCCCTTCCTGATTACAATCGACATTTGAACCACCTCCAAATAATTTGTTGTAGTATCTGTCCGTTTTCATTAAATCAGACCGTGAACCCTTTCTCAGACATTCCCTCGCGCCTCTATAATGATCGTTGATACGTTCGATCGGAATACCCTTCTCAGCCATGCGCTTCAGCTTCTTTCGTTCCCGCCTTACCTTTTCGGGCAGACGCTTCATTGTTACTCTGCCTGATGGGTGTCTGAGAAATGTAAAGCCAAGAAATCGAATCGGCCTTTTGATTGGCTGTGCGTATGTTTTCTTTTTAGATACGCTAAGTTTCAATCTTGCCGCTTCTTGCTTTGTAATTCTCAGAAATTCCTTACATTCTTCTTTGCTTCCAACCATAATCAAATCATCCTGATATCTCACATATGTGCCATGATCAAGCATATGGTCAAGCCGATTAAGAAAACTTGTTGCCGACAGTTGGTAGACCTCACTTCCGAGATCGAGTCCAACGCTTCTCCTTGTGTTTCGCACTGTCTGTTTAAAATATGACATCGCCCAAGGGTCAACGATATACTCGCCCATCTCCTGATAAAGCATCTCGTGGTCGATACTTGCAAAATAGCTTTGCATATCAACCTTGAAACACCAATCGTCAGGACTGGCATTCCGCAGAATTTCTTTGAAGATCCTTCTGGCTTCGTCCACACCTCTCCCCTTGACGCAAGCGCAATTCGAATGCGTCAGATTCGGAATAACTGTCGGATAGAAATAATTGGTTACAAAACTCGCTTGCGGCACTCGATCGCGATATTTTGACGATACGGTTAGCCTGTATTTTGGTTCGAATACTTCGTGTTTCTCGCCCTTTTCGGGGCGGTATGTGCCTTTGTATAATTCCTCGCTGAGTTGATAGCATTTGCTCATCTTTAGCATATGGAATCGCGAGACACTGTTCTTATAGCCAACCCTCCTGTGAGTACGGTCTTCACTTCGCAGGAGAGCATTAAAGCCGCACACGGCATCTTGTGCCGTGGCTTGCATTTGTCCGTAGACGGGATGCGCGTTCCTTTCAAAATCAATTTCTGGCACGGGCTTTCACTCCTTAGAGATACTAACATCAGGCCATGTACGATATCGAAGTTGGAATCCCGAGCGTAGTAGTTGCCGTTGTTCGCGTTGCTGTTATTGCCGGAGCCCGTAGACGTAACGTACCTGCTGTGATACGCGATGCCAGAGTGACTGGAGTGGCTAAGAGTACGGCCGCCACGCCACCACTAAGCCTCAAACAACGCACACCCCCCCCCAAAAAAGCTATGTTTCAAGCTGCTTTGACGCTTTCAAATCCGATTCTCGCCATGCCGTCAGCAAGTCACGGGTTTCAGTTATTAAGGCCATCATGTATCTGGATGTACTTTCTGCGAACTCCCTGTCGTAATGAAGTATACGGAATATATGTTCAAGTCGGAACGTTAATCGTTTGGCGTGATCCTGAAGTCTTATTCTGTCTTTGTAATTCTGTTTTCTTGTTTCGGGATCAAGGTTCTTTCCAACATAGATCATATTCGCCTCAAGAATATCAGCACCCATCTCAACTACCGCTTCCATCATCATGCGTCCGAGACCTATATTTCGCTTTGGTATGTGATGGGTGTTGACATTCTTATCTTTCGGCTTACATACGCTCAGTACATGATCGCCTAATTTTAAACATTTGTTATAAACGTCCAGTTCAACCCTTGTCGGGTCTCTCTGGTCTACACGTTGTGACATATGTTCCCTTCACACGGGGCTAACGCCCCGCGATTTATTGATTTGTCGATTTTCCAATGATGAAAGCCCGAGCGTAGTAGTAGCCGCCGCCCGCGTAGCTGTAATTGCCGGAGCCCGTAGACGTAACGTACCTGCTGTGACACGCGACGCCAGAGTGACTGGAGTGGCTCCATCTGTACGAATTGACGGTACCGCCAGCCTTGTTCGTTTTCGCCCGCGCCGCAACATCGCCATTTGTGAGGGTGTTGTTTGTATACTCACTGTAAAGCTGAGTCGCGTTGCCCTCATTCAACTGAATGTTGAAGGACATTTCCTTCATGGACAACAGGAAGACTTTCTGATCATGCTCATATGTCTTGCCTTGCTGATATGTGTCTGTGAACACATAGTACCCATCAACGCTCGTCCCGGCAGTCGGTTGAGGATCGAGAGCGGTATACTCATAATCTCCCCGTTCTCCAGTACGCTCATAATATGTCGGAGGGTTGGAACTCGGTGCGTTACCAGTTGCAATCGCATACGCTCCCACCTGTGCGGTGTTTCCATATCCAGCTTCCCATCTGACAGATGCGTACTGAATAAGTGCCTTAACCCTCGGGTCGATGCCCCACAGCCCACCTTTTTCAAGATTGTACGCTGACGGAATATCGAGCGGATATGTAGGTGTAACAGACGCCTTTACGCCACTGTCATCATTGATCCATTCAGACAGGTTGCTCAGAGGCCACACATTGTTACCGAAAACAGCTTTGTCAAAAACACCATTGCTGATATAGACAACAGGATCATCCGCATCGGTGTTCAGAGCGGACAGTTCTGTGTAAGAAACGCCACTTGCGGGCTCATATGCGATTGACACAGCCCCGGAGGCATTTGTTCTCGTTCCGTAAACAGTCGGTGTCAGACCGGCAATGACATATACGCCTGTCTTCGTGACGTTGTCCGCATTCGTGATCGTTTGATTTGCTGTATATCCGTTCGATCTCGCCTGAACCATCGTTTCCCCGGCAGTAATTGCCGTTGTTACAGACAGGTACATATCAATGTTAAAGCCAGACCTGTAACAATAATTTCTCAGGTGGTAATTGCCAACGGGGATAGTCTTTCCGGGATACACCGCAAACAAAGCTTCATATGTGTCGTAGGCTTTCGTATTCGGTGCGTATGTTTCTTCAAGACACCAGTTATGCGTCACATCACTGTCTGATGCTTTGACAGTATCATAAGAAACGAAGGTATGCGGCACTTTGTCAACGGTGGTCTTGATATTCATGACCTCGCCCGCTGTCGGAGTGTCAGAGACAGACAGCCCAAAGGTTGCAAGACTGATGGTTTCCTCATTGTATGTCCAGTTTGTACCGTCATACACGAACAGATAATCTTTTGCCTCTGCTTCGCCAACTGCATTGATAAAGGCGTCCATATCCGTACAGGTGACGGTCAGGCCGCTTGTAGTCGTTCCGAGTACGGTCTTAATCCAGTTGATGTCAATGATATCGCCGGGATTGATTAAGTCTCCAGATGTCCCGGCAAGGATCATGTCGCCAAGAACATCCCAGTTTGCGAGAACAGACTTACCGCCAAGTTCATCAATCTCGGATTGTAATGTATCAATCTGCGACTGTACTGCCAGACCATTCGCCTGTGCAGTTGCCATTGTCAGCAACATCGCGCTCGAATATGATCCTTCAGCATACCGCCCGGACACCAGATCAAACACTTTGTATACGCCCTCAGTCGTGTCGATGTAAATGGTACACAGGTACATCATGACTCCGAGCGCAGACATATCAAAGAACACATGGTCTCCTGCGGTATTAACGGTGTTCAGAATCGTTGCGATGTCTCCAAGGGTAGTGCCGACACTGGTGATTTTGATGATGCGACACAGATCATCATACTTACTTAATGCCTCCTTTAAGTCAGTTAGCTCTTCGCCTATCCGCACGGCTTCCCACTTCGTTGCATCCCAGTTGCCAATGTCGCCAGTGCTTCCGCCCGTCACAGGAGAGATACACCGATACAGATACTGCCCATGCGTGCAATACTCACCGACGGCATAATTCCTCGTGTGATCATATTTTGAAGCCGCGATCCGGACACGCTGATTAATATCGGTTCCAAGTTTCGCTTCTGCCCAATTTGCCGCGATCCATGAGCCGTCACCCCATACGGATGTACAGTCGGCGACCCTTCTGTACAGCTTGAAATCATGTAAAACATAATCGCCGGCAAAGTACTGCTGCGAAGTACTAAATGCAGCCGCAATGCCCTTCAGGCCGTCGCCGGTAACCTTTGCGTCGGCTGCCTTGTCTGTGATCGTGAGCGTCGGATCAATAGCCTGAGCGATATATTCTTCCGCTTCCTGTGCAGCTGCTTCGATTGCGGCTTCTGCTTCCGTTACCGTAGAGGCGATCGTCTCCTGTGCCTGCGCAACAGCCTTGTCGAAGATATTCATCTCCGTATCGGACTGTACAGCCTCAATACCACGGAACACTTTCACAAGCAGGATGAAGTCGAAGCTGGTGACAACTTCCTCATCGACCAGGATACGAACCTGACCATAATTTTCCCCTACTTCGATGATGCTCTGGGCCGTCAGCTCGACGAACACATTATTCCCGGAGATGGTCGCCTCGTTGTATACGGCCTCGCCTGACGGCTTCTGCACGTAATACGTCGCATCAGCTCCTGCCGGGATCGTGAAGTCATTCAGCTCGAACTGGATCACTCGCCCGGTATCGCCCTGCACCGCCGGGATGATCGGAGGTACAGACAAATTGGAAAAATTGATTTTTGATTTCGTTGTGATCATTGGTTACCTCCGTCAAGAAATCTTTGTGACTCTCATTTTGATGGTCGATGTTGCGCTCTGGCTGGTTGTGTGCGCAGTAAATGAGCATATGATCTTTTGCGAGTCGCCTTCATAAAAGACTGCAATGCCTGACATATTTGCCGTGAGCACATCTTTCACATCTCCAAAGGGTATGAGGCTTTCCTGCGTACGAAGCCCTGCGTCGATCGATGCTGCCTGGCTTGTCCTGTCAAGTGCGACCTGCGCTTCCACATAATAGATGCCGGGATCAACAGTAACCTCCAAGCGCTGCACCGGAAGTACACCGCCGCTTGATCCGGGATATGTAAGCGTCTTTTCATATTGCTTTGTGTCGCCCGTTGCCAGCTCGACAAGATCCGTCAGCGCCGGCGTCACGCCCGTGAGCGTTACCTTGTACATCGGGAAGTCTGCCACCAGATCCCCGGCGAGCACATCACCGTCTTCAGCATCCGGAGCCGTCGGTGTACTTGCGGATGGCGTACCTTTGATCACATACCAGTCAACGCTTTCTACGCCGCTGTTCGCATCCTTTGTATAGCGTGCGCAGATCAGATCAATCCGGTTGTATCCAACCACGCCGGCGTCGATGTTCACGGTGTCGACCGTTCCCGGAGCGACTCGGAAGTGGACGCCCTGAAGCATCCCTTCACCATCGCCGATCGTGATGGTCGTCGCATCTATCAGTTCCGCCGCAAACTTGCTGCCAATGTTCAGGATGCTGTTCCCGGCGCCGAATATGCCCTGATGGAATCCCTGATCGTCATTGCTCGACACATGAGGCGTGCCTGTGTATCCAGTTACAATTTTCATGCTTTACCCCTCGATTCTATATTCGACGGACATCTTACCGCCTTCAACCTTCAAGGTTTTTCCGATTATAGGTTTCTTGACGACGGCTCCGGTGATGTAGTCGCGCCCCGTGATAATGTCGCCGACCTCAAGATTAAACTCTGTCACATCTTTCAGGCTCGCGTCGAATGTTTTTTTGGACATTACTTCCTGCAAGCGCTGTGTTCCGAATTTAATCAGCTCGTTCGCATCCTGAGCTGACGAATAATCAAATATATCAACGACCTCTTCCGTTCCGATCAGCGTCTGTGTCTGGCTGATGTTCCCGTCCTTATCGGCATACAGATGACGGACCATCCGCTGAGCGAGCTCTCCGGAGCCCAGACAGATCAGATGATTGACGCCCATGCGATTGTCTTCCGCTGCGAAATACAGATTGCCGTCCTGAGACAATTCGTCGTTGTACGTTGTGATCGGCACGGCTTGAACTTGCGTGTATCCACTATCTTGCGTCTGGATGTATTTGAAGTCGAACCGATAACCGTAAGCCGTTAGCATATCCGTCAGACCGGACAGCACTGTGATGTATCGGTTGAACTGATAGCTCGACACGCTCCGACCGGATGACTTTGACGGAACAACAAGCCCCGGAACATTGATCAAATTGTTCAGGATGGTATTGAAGTCACCGCTGGCAATGTAATAATCCTGCCCTGTTGGCGGAACGATGATCCGCTTGCCCAGGTATCCGCGCCACGTATATCCGCAGATCCGGATCTCGTCCGTATTGGTCGCGCTGATCACCTTCCCGATTATGCCACCGTACTCCGTGCCGGGGATATATATCCGTTTGCCGAATGTCAGATCCCCGGTCCACGCCGCCAGCGGTATGCGGATCTCGAAGTCGTTCGTGTCGCCGATGTTCAGGTCAATGTCCTCAACAATGACACGTTCTTCGCGTCCGTTAGCGTCTGCAAGGATCAGATCCATAACGGTTCACTCCTCTCCTCGTAGATGGTCAGGTCGCAATCGAACGATCCGCTCCACATGACCACATGGTTCCCGGACGGGATCTTCTCGAACATGGACCGCTCGCCCTTGATCCGGTCGTTGAAGATGTTCTTCGCGATGTCACCGGAATACTTCACGACGGTCTTGGTCCGTGAGTCGATCACGACATATTCCGAGGCTCCGATCCGTCCGACCACGCCGATCTGGGCGTCACCGATCACGATAACCGGATCAATCACAGGCCCCCGGATGACCATCTTATAATCCGCATCGCCCTGTCCGGGATTGTCTGCCATCACAAATCCGCTCAGATGTGCCTGATAGTCGTACAGATAGCCGTGCGGATAATCTAACCACGGATATGCGTCAGGATTGTCCGCCGGATCTGGAATGATCTGCAGGCGGTATTCATGCGGACGCACCCAGAACGGATTGAAGCAGTACACGCTGATCTCGTTCTTTGTGTCGTCATCCACATCCGGGTATGTTGTCGAGAACGTGATATAGCACTCGATCTGTGAGTCTCCGTGTGTCAGCTTGCCCGGCGTCATCGTCCTGATGTCATGGTCAAACGCTTCATGCAGCGCATTGAGCTGCATTTTGCGGTCCTCATGCGATCCGAAGATGGACAGCAGCATCGTATACGAGACGGCAGCCTTCTCGAAGCCGTATACCTTCTCGCCATACTTCTGCGGAACGGACATCGGCGTCCATTCGTAATCATGGAGATTTGCCGTCCTTGTCCGGATCTTGCCGACCTTCAGGTCGAATGTGTTCCCGTTAGATGATTCGTAAAATAAAATCATGCGAACTGCACCCCCATGTCACGCATAATCCGACCGGCTTCACGGTTGTTCCAGTAGATCCGCACGTTCGCGCTTTCCATGCCCTTCGCAGCTCCGGAAGCAACAGCCGCATATAATGCTTGCGTATCAATGCCGACGCTGATGTTCTGGGCCTGCGGATTTGTATAACCCATTGAAACAGTAGGCGATACACCAAGGATCTGACCGGTCTGCTTGTAGAGGCTGATCGCCCGGCCCCGGTTACCCTCCAGCGGAATGACTGCCTCAGCTTTATTGCCTTCAGCGAGCCATGACAGCGTCTGGTTTCGGATGATTCCGCCGGTGTCGTTGTGTTCCACGCCTCCCGATGTTTTCGTCTTGATCCACGAGATGATCGGATTATTATTAAACAGGTTCTGGATCGCGTTCTTCGCCTTCTGAGCGGCTTCTGTGGCATTGGTGATTGTCATCGTGCCGCTGATGTTCTGGAGATTTGCCTCGGCTGTTTTTTCGGCTGCTGAGGCGGCTGCCGGTACTCCAAGAAGCCTGTCCATACGACCGTTAATTCTGTCGAGGCGGCTCTGCATAGTGTTTTTTGCCGTATCCGTCGTTGACTTCGGCACATCGATCTTCTTAACTTCCGGATGCAGGTTCATGCCGTTGATGGCTGCCTTTGTCTCCGTCGTTGCCGTATTGGTTGCCGTCCGTGCGCTGCTCGGCAGAATAGACCATGCGGACACGTAGCTTGCCCCGATGGACTTCGCATCACTCTTTGTCGCCGTTACAACACCGGTGCTGACCTTCTTGGTTGTGTCTGCCTGAGTTTTGATATTCTTTCCGAGATCCTGCACGACGGACGTGCCGATCTTCTTGAAGTTGCCGATCCACGCTTTCGCCATGACCTGACCTTTGGTCTTGAAGTCGTTGGCGATGTACGTGGTATTGGCAGCGTAATCATTCTTCAGACCTTCCATCGTATCGAAGCCGCCGACGATCTCGTTGAACGTATCTTTGTCGTTCTCCATCGCATCGACGAGCGCCTGAACCTCTCCGGCTGCCCCGATGCCCATCTCAGACACGGCCTGCACGAACGCTTTGAAGTTCGGATCATTGGAGTCGACCGCCGCCTTCGTCAGCTTAGCCATGTTCGAATTGTAGTTCGTCATGCCGGTGATCTGGCTGTTCAGGTTCTCCAGCATCTTCGCCGCCGTGATTTCCATGTCCTGCGACCATTCGTCGAACAGTCCGATCTGACCGTCGATCGAGTCACGGGCCGCCTTGTACGTCTCGTCGTACTTGTTGGAAATCTCATTCGTGGATCTGACGAAGTCCTTCGCCGCTTCTGCGACGGATGACGCGAATCCCTCGATCGCGCCGGATGCCTTCTGCGTCTCCTTGGAATAGTCCTCGGCAGCGTCGGATGCTTCTTCGTAGGCGCCTGTGATCTCTTCCGTCGAGCTGACCGCCGTCTCCTGCTCTTCGTCAAGACCGGCGATCTCCGTGGAAAGCTCCTCAGCTGCCGCCTGATAGTCTTTAATTGTTCCTTCGGCGGTATCGTATGCTGCCTGTGCTGCCTCGGTCTTTTCCGTCAAGTCAGCGTGCTGTTTGCGCGCTTCCTCGAGTGCGATGTTCGCCTGTCTGGTTGCGTAGCCTTCAGCGCCGGTGCTGTCGCCCATTTCGAGCGCAGCAGCTGCGTCCTTCTTTCTGGCTTCCTCAACTTCGCCCTCCAGACGTGCGATGTCTTTCAGGTTCTGCTGTTCGGCATCCTGCGCCTTCTTAAGCGCAAGGCTCGCTTCTGCGAGATTGGTATACCCTTCCTCAGCCGCTTTCGTGTATGCCGCAATGAGCGCCATCTTGGACGCATTTTTGACGTAGTTCTTTATCTCGCCGGTGCTCTTGCTGAGCGCTCCAGTGGACTTGTCGATGGACAGCTTCAGCTCCGGATACATCGTATTGAGCTGTTTGACGATGCCTTCCATCTCAGCCTGCTCTTCGGCTGTCAGGCTCGACTGCTTCTCAAGCTCTTCCAGACGTGCGACAAGCTCTCCGGCGACTTCTTCCTGAGCGAAGATTGCGTCGATCGCGGACTGTGATGCCTGCGCATCCGTTTCCAATTTGCTGATCGCTGAATCCAGGTCACCGGTAGCTGTTTTTGTCCGAGAAATAACATCCTGAAGCGTCTCATTGTTCTTCTTGACGGCGCTTTCGTATGCCGTAATCGAACCGGCGACCGTACCGATCGCAGCGGCAGCGATGCCAACATACAGACCGCCCATCTGGAACGCTGAGAGCTCAGTAGCTCCGGATGCAAGCTCGCTGATCTTGGTGACGGCTTCACCGGCTTTGGTCACCAGTCTGCCGATCGCTTTAATCGCAGGGCCGGTAACAGCAAACGCTTCGACGATGCCAACGACGGCTCTCTGTTTATCTTCATCGAGCTCAATAAACTTCTGACCGACTTCTTTGACCTTCTCACCGAACTCAACGATCAGCGGAGCGGCTGCCGTCAAAAGTGTCTCACCGACCTCAGACCCCACACGCTTCACATTGTTCAGGGCGATCTTGAACTGATCAGGAGCATCGAGCGTGTTCTCAAAGGTTTGCTCAACATTTCCGAGATATGTTTCTGCGTCCGTCGACAGGTCCTCGAACGACAATGAACCCTGCTTACACGCTTCATAAATCGCCGGGCCTGCCTTCTTACCGAACAGTTCGATCGCAGCCGTCAGTTTTTCCTGATCGGACTTCGTGCTGTTCATCACGCCTTGAAACTCAGCGAGCGCTTCCGGCAGGCTCTTGCCGTCTTCTCCGGCATTGATCAGTGTCTTCGACAGACCGGACATGACCGTCTCGGTACTGGCGCCGGAAGTCTCGACCTGACCGAGGAACCCGGCAGCGTCATACGCATCAAGACCCATCTGTTGGAGAGCCGCAGCGTTCTTCACCATCGAGCTCTCGAGCGTAGCCATGTCGATGCCGGTATCCTGCCCGGTCTTGTTCAGAACGTCCAGAATCTTTCCGGCGTCTTTGGTTTCGACGCCAAAGGCAGCCATGACCTTCTGCACACCATCAACAGATGACTTGACATCCGTGTCATTCAGGTCGGCGAACTTGATGAACTTGCCGGACAGCTCTTCCAGTTCCGTCCCGGTCAGCCCGAATTTTGTATTGACCTCACCGATTGCCGTCCCGGCTTCCGCGAATGTTGTCGGGATTGACGTTGCGACGTTGTTCATCGAGTCCTGAAGCCCGGCGAGTGCCTCGCCTGTTGCCCCAGTCATTTTGACGATCGTATCTTTGCCTTCGTCAACTTCCTTCCATGCCGCAATGGACGCCGCACCGACTGCCACGATCGGAGCCGTGACGTATTTCGTCATTGTCGACCCGACGGACTGCATCTTCTTGCCGGCGTCCTGCATGGACTGACCGACCTGCTTCATCGAGCGCGGAATCTTGTCGAGGTTCTTTTTGAGCCCGTTCAGCTCCGTCTTCGCATTGCTGACGGCCTGCTTCCACTTGTTCGTCTCGGTGGCGTTTTCGCCGTACTTATCTTTCGCCGCCGCAAGTCCCTTTTCGAGCTCTTCGACGGTCTTTTCCTGATTCGCTATCTGCTTTTCGAGAAGTTCGCCTTTTTTGCGGTTCTTCTCCATTGCAGACGTATTATCATCAAAGGACGATTCAAGCTCTCGCATTTCTGCAGAAAAAGTCTTCTGCTGGGTGATCAGCTCGTTTATCTGCTTTCGATATTCTTTTTCTCCGTCAATGCCGATTTTTGGCCCGATATTTACAGCCATCTGATCACCTCAAATTCAAGAACTCGTCAAACGTCCATATCTTCTTTTTCTTTGGTTTAGCGCCGTGCGAGATGGACAGACAGGCGAGGAGATCCATGAACTCACCGTATCGGCTGTTCATTGTCTCCTGCCTGCTCATGTTCATCTGGTGCCCGTAAAAGATGAACCACGACCTATTCAGATCTATTTGCTGGTTCCCTTTTGTTTTTTTTCCACGGCTTCGACCGTGCGCTCAGTGCCTTCTTTTTCGGCCTTCTCCATCTCTGCCGACAGGATGACCATATCGGCCCCAGGAAGCGCCCGAAGCTCCTCGATTGTCAGGGTATCGTCGATGCCGTGAGCTTCGTTGTAAGCCTTTGCCATAAAAACAGCCTTGTGCAGTTTTGCCGTTGCGGTCGATACATCCGGATTAGCGACAACATAATCCGAGATGTCGCAATAACTGCCGACCGTAAAAGCAAAGTGGACTTCTCTACCGTTGATTATCATGTCTCCTCCCTTTGATCATCAGGTCGTGATGCTGAAGAACGTCTTGATGGACGCTTCAGCGAGCGCTTCCGTCGTCACTACGCTGCCGACATATTTCCAGTTGCGGTTGTCGTCGTCCGCACGGAAGATCCGAGCCGTCAGCTCCTGAGTCTGCCAGTCAATGTTTTCTTCCTGAGTAGCTGCCTCGGTACCCGGGAGTGAGAACATCGTCTTCGGAAGGATGACCGCCTGATAGCCGACCGCGCCTTCACTCTGTCTGCGGACTACGAAGCCGATGCCGCAATACGGCACGACCATGTCATCGCCGTAAGCGGTAAATCCGTCAGAGCCTGCCGCTGGAAGTCCGAAGATCAGCCTTTCAGCTGCCGGGAAAAGTCCGTCGACCGTGAGAGATACTTCGCCACCGGTGAACACGCCTGCTTCACGCTCTGCGACGATGTTGTCCGCGTAAAAATTGTTATCATCTGCCGTCTCCGGAGACACACTCACAGACACGCCACGAGCAAGTTTCTGCCCGGAAGTGTAAGTGATGGTGGTTCCAGAGGTGGAATAAACTGCCACATACGGCAGGGAAAAACCAGTTGTTACCTGTCCTGCTGCTGCCATGCTTTTGCTCCTTTCAGGACATAATGTCCTTTATCTTTTCATCAAATTTCTTTATCATCGCCTGCTCTGCCTGACCTTTTGCGCTGTTGACGGCCTGATCAACGAATGGATAGCGCGCCCGGAAAGATGAGCCGGAATTTACTGACCGGGCGATCATGCTGTTCGGCTGCCCGTTCGGATGGCTCCGAGTCTTCACGGAATTGTACCCGGCGAAACCGAGCTTTACATGCAAATATCCATTCTCGTCCTGCATGCGAGCTATCCCGAAGCCATCCATGAGTCCTTGCCTCTGGGCCTGTGATATCCCGTGAAGCATTTCACCCTTGTTGACGTTCACATGCCTCTCGTCGATCGGGATCGTACCGATCGCGGACTTGACCCTGTCAGCCACTATTCCGGCACCTTCATAGATCGCTTCGCCGATACATTCCCTGGATACATTCTGCAGCTTCAGCAGCTGCCGCTCGTATTCCTCGAGCCCTTGCATTTTCAGCTTTGCCATTACGCTAACCACCACCTCCACTGATAATGGATCAGGTTGGTCTCTTCTTCGTACTGCACGGATTCAAGTTTCCATCCCACTTCCTGGCTGTTCAGGATGGTCTGGATGCTGTCTGCGATCGTGTCGAATTCCGTCTTCGTGTAGAAATCCACGAGCCCGGTCAGCTGCTGTTCTGCTTTGTGATCATCAGCACCGAAGGAAGACTCTTCCCCTGTTTCCGTCCATACCACATACGGCGGTCTGTCCGCGCGCCGGTAATGCGACACTGTGCAGTTAAGTTCCAGAAACGGTTGATACAGTTTCTGCAGCATATTCTGTAAGGACATCATAATTTTCCTCCAGTCTCACAAGCGTCAGATCCATCACCGGCAGGCCGTCATCGTCAGTCGTTTTCTGCACGAAATCCACGCGGTACTGGTTGCCATCTTCCAGAATGGCATACTGCCCCGGGAATACTTCCGGATTGAGCCAGATCCTGGCGACCATATCCACGCGCCGATCAGCACCGAGCGCAGCATAGTACCGCGTCACGCCGATCGTGCGTTCCTCATAATATTCATCGCAGACCTTCACCAGCTTCTCCGCCGGCATCAGGCCTTTCGGTGCGATATTCTTCAGTTGGTAGATGGCCATTAAACCCGTGTAGATCATCGCATTTTCTCCGCACACAATCGATTATTAAGCGCATAACGAAGCATCCGGGGCATTGGCCCCGCGTCTTCCGTGCGTTTTCGATAGAGGTACGCTGTGTACATCACGACCAGGTTATTGTCCTCCATCGTATCCTCCAGCGTAATCCCTTCACGTCCAATCGACTGCTTCGCTACTTCTATCAGGTTTTCCAGATACTCATTCCATGCCGGCGAGATGATCGCAAGATTCTGCTTTACCATTACCAGCATTTCACCGTTGGTCATATGCACACCCCATTCTCATCGATCGCGACATTCGCGATGTGTTTGATCTTCACGCGGCTGTCGCAGTACTTCTTAATCCCGAGATCCTTCGCCCGTAAACAGAACGACAGATCTTCCCCGAATCCGATCACTGGCGAGAACGGCAGACCGAACTTGTCCCGGACCTTTTTGACGACTTCCGTCTTCATCATCACGCAGCCCAGCCCGCTTGCATCGACCTCGAAGATCTGATCCTTCGGATAATCCTCGTAGCAATGCGCGAACGGCCTCAACTCCTGCCCTTCCGCAGTGTATCCGATCTCCTTGTAAACACACGGTGAAAACGGAGGCTTGCGTTTGAAGCACAGCGCGGATACGTAATCGTATCCGGCGTCCAGGTCCGCGGACAGTTTTTCCATGATGTCCGTGTCGAATATCATGTCGCTGTCCAGCCAGAGGATCCGGTCATGTCCTTCGTCAATCGCCTGTGTTACAAGCGCGTTCCGCGCATCATAGATCAGGGACGAGCAGCTCGTCCCGATCCTGACATTGTCGATCATGTGCAGCCCTATGACCGACCTGAAAAACCCTGTGTGCAGCATATCCATGCAGGGAATGGCTATAAACGTACTCATTCTGTCTCCTCTCCAAATTATCAGGTGTTCGCGGTGTCGGTCGCGAACGTCACGGTCGCGGCAGCGGTCGTCACGACGGTACCGTTGATACCGATTGCGACAAATGCTTCAGCGATCGCCGGAGTACCGTCATACCTGGCAGTGCCCTTGATCACGGTCTGATCTGCCAGGAAGCGTACATGTTCAGAGGTCGCGAACTTCTCTCCGGCACGCTCAGCCAGCAGGTAGTCCTCGAAGTACCCGCCGATGATCAGATTTTCCGGGATGAAGGAAAGCTCTTCGATCGGGCCGCCGATGACAGGCATTTCGTTCCCCAGGCCGGTGACGATCTTCCCGTCAGCTGCCACAGCCATGGCTTCCACATCCAGGTCGGCATGCGTTTCCGGACTCATGCACCACACTCTTCCTTTCACAGCGTACTTGTTGCTCATCTTTTTGCTGTCTTTCCTGATCTCCTTGAAAAGGTTCAGGCCCGTGACAGTCGAGGCGTGAGTCTTGACATTTGTCGTGGAAATGTTCGCCCATGCTCTTGCGGTGCTCGGATAGCTGCCCGGCTGCGTGGTCTGGACCATACGAGTCACAACACCCAGCGGCATATGATTGCCGGTACCGAACAGGATCGCTTTGTCGAGAGCCATGCCGATCGCCTTGCCGATCGCGTTCACGATCTCGGATGCCAGGTCTACGTCGGAGTCCTCAAGGCTCGCATTGCAGACCGCAATGTACCCGCCGACCTTCCAGCAGCTGACTTCCACATCATTGAATCCCAGCGACATCTCATTCAGGTTGCCGCAGCAGTCCGTCCAGATGCCTTCCGGGATGGCGCCCATGATCACCAGCCTGCCGTCGCCTCCGATCCTGCGGGCATTGACATGCTTATACAGTTTTGAATAGTTCTCGATGTTCTGACGCAGCAGGCCGAGCATGACCTCCGGGATCGTCAGACCCACGTTCGTGATCGCACGCTTCTCTTTGATCGCGGTCCGCACTTCCGTCAGGAATTCCTTCACACGCTCATCTTTCACGATGCTGAAGATGTCTCTTTTTTCCATAGTCTGTTTTCCTCTCTCTTCCGTCGGCTTCCTGCCTTCACGTCCTTCATCCGGATCCTCGGTCTCCTGCGCTTCTTCCTCTTTCGCAAGATCCTGCTCCAGCTCGCCGATCTTTCTTTCAAGTTCGCCTTTCGTTTCTTCGTGTTCAGCCTTTTCCTTCTCGAACTCCTCAACGGCTTCATCGACCGCAGCGCGTTCTTCGTCGGTCTCCGCCTCTTCGATGGATTTCGTCAGCTCGGCCTCACGTGCAGTGAACTCCTCGTCCTTCTTACGAAGGGCCTCCAGCTGTTTCTGCGCATCGTTCAGGCGTTTCCTAAGCATCAATGCTTTCAGTGCCATTTTGTAACCTCCGTTTAGTCTTTTCCTTCCACGCCTCCAGCTCACGCTTCCGGATGAGGTCGCGCTCTGCGCTGCGTGCGGAAATGTTTGTCTTTTCGTATGCCGGGAAAGTGCAGCATGATACTTCGTAGAGATCCACGTCTTTGATCGTCCAGTGTATCGATCCGTCCTCAGCGATGTCGGTATCCTGGGACCGGATGTCGAACCCGAAAGAACACTGGTCAACATCCCCGCGCTTCACACGTTCGTACAGGTTCATCGCGTCGACATCGTTCGGATTGATGTCGATATGTCCCCATAGCCCGTGCGCATCCTCGCGCAGCTGCAATGTGTTGGCCTTCGTCCTCCCGAGCACGAGCGTCGTATCATGGTTGATCAGAGCACGGATGTCTCCGGAGATCGTCCGTGAGAACGCGCCTTGCGCGACAGATTCGCTCATGCCCGGCGCGATCTCATAGTTACTATCAAATACGGCAAAATAACCTTCGATTACCGGGTTGTCGCCGTCATCCCGCGTAGTGAATTCAGTTGGTACGCTTCTTACCTGCCGATTTTTTTCGCTCATTGGTTTTCTCCTTCCTCGACGGGCAATCCGCCGCCCATTCTGTCAGCACGGACCATCCTTTGCACGGCTTCCATCTCTGGTTCGCGCACAGCTCATCAGCCTTCGTACACCGGATCCGCATCTTGTCATCATATTTCGCAAAAGGACATTCAAGTGTCAGCTTCATGCTTCTCCTCCGCTCAGTTTCTTCTGTTTTCCACTCATGTCGTACGGTATGTAGTTTTCGAGGATCTTATAATCTTTCAGCCCTGCCGGGCTCATGTGCATCCTGTCGCGCCATTCGTCACCGTTGACATATCCGCGGTCCGCTCCGGCAAGCAGGACGGACGACACCTTATCCAGGTCGTAGTCCATCAGGCTCCAGACATTAAACATCAGGTACCAAGCCGGGTTGATTATCAACTTCTTCGTCAGCTCCGACGCTATCGACTTGCAGATCACCATGATCGTGCTCTGGATAAATGCGTTCCATTCGTCCTTTTTATAGTCGCCCGCACCGACGACATACGGCGGAACGCCCATAATCGCAGCAACCATCTTTTTATTCAGCGTCACGGAGTCGTTGATCGCCAGGTCCGCCAAGGTCAGGGGCTTCACCTGTTCAACAGAAAACTGTTCCGCCGGGATCAGCCACGGATCGCCGACCCGCGCCGGTTTCGCATAGCTTTCCAGCAGCTTTTGCCTGCCTTCCGGAGAGGAGAATTCATCGGTCAGCGCATCCACCTTCACAATGATCGACGGTTTGTACTCTGACCTCATGAATGCCTTTTCCGTTTCCGCAGCCTGTTTCAGGTTGCCGGCGATGTCTTTGATTGAGGCCGTCACGCCCTGCCCCATCCACGGATACGTTTTATCCGGGTTAAAAACGAAGTGCAGGATACTCGACGGGTCCCGGTCTATGCCGTCTATGGTTACCTTGTAATCCCTTCGCCCCACCGGCCGGAAGGACACGCGGTCCGCCGCGATCGGCTCCAGGCTCTGCAGGTATCCCTTGAAGGTGTGCGGTGCGACTACGCTATTCCCTTTCCCGTACAGGAGCATCGTCATGACGATCGCTTCCATCCAGGTCGATCGTGTCATATTGGGCATCGGCTCGATGTCGATCGCGCGCGACAGCTCGTTCACGATCCTCACGTCTCCGTCTTCCGTGTTGTTCATCAGGTAGATCGTCGTGGATCCGATCAGGGACGCGATCTTCCGACAGGCCGTCATGATCTCCGGGTTTTTGTCGAGCGTCGTGTACCCGCAGGGGCACCCGTCCCCGTTCGGTACCCAGTATGCAATCTGGCTGTTTCTCTTCTGTTTTTTCCTGAAATTGAATAAGGGCATTATGATGTCCCTCCCCACCACTGTGCCGCCTTCTTCTGCTTCTGTCCGTTTTCCATCATCCGGACGCATGCGAAAACGGCAGCGTCAAACAGGTCAATCCTGTGCCTTGGCTGTATCTTTTCGTATTGGACGGCGTCGTCTGTCTTCTCTACGGCCCGGACGTTCTGCACGCAGTATTCGAACGCGTCCGAGTGCAGGTAGTAAAGTTTGCCGTCTTTTGCTGCTTTCTCTATGTGCCGGAAGCCCTGGGACTTCAGGTAGTAATACTGCGGCTGATCGATGATCGAGAAGTGTGCTGCCTTCATGGCCGGGAAGTATTCCTCTCCCGCAAACTTTCGATCATGTCCGACCTGTTTGATCCGGAAACCCTTCGACCGCATCATTTTGAACCAGTTCACAATGTCGGATATGTTCACTGTCGGGCTGTTGCACATCGTCAGCCATCCGTCATCCGCCCATCCGAAGAGCGGGATCTTGTCTTCCTCCGCTTTCCGCGCGGCCATCACGACCGGGAAGAACGCGTGTGTAATGATAATGTCCACGCCTTCATACTGGCCATAGAGGGCAGCTGCCGTCAGGTCATACAGCCGTGACAGATCTGCGCCTCCGAACCAGTCGATCTTCAGCTTCGCCAGCTCCTCCAGCGTCCATTTATACTTCGCATCCGACCGTTTGAATTCTTCGATGTCGAACCAGGCTTTCAATGCGTTCGTGAACACGTTCAGCGACTTCGCGAAGAAGTCTTTACGCTGCTGCGGATCGTTCTGTGCCTGCAGCGCGTCGTTCATGATCTCTTCCGGCCGGATGCTCACGCCGTAGGCCGGGTTGGCCATCTCATGCACGACCGGGTCGGTATAGTCGATCGAGCCGTCTTCCTGCGGATTTGCGCAACAGATGAACACGAAATACTGTTCATCCTTCACTGTCTGGTCCAGGATCTTCCGGCAGTAGGTCAGGCGCTGCCCCAGGAAGCCCTGCGCATTGTCGCCGGCTGTACTGATTCCGATCAGGAGCTTGTTCGTGTAGGCCTTCATGGCTTCCTTGAACAGGTTGTACTGCTTAGGAACTTTCAGTGCGTGGATCTCGTCCACGATTGCGATATTACAGTTCAGCGAGTCCTGTGCGTCCGGATTGGCCGCCAGAGCCCGAATAAAAAACGAGCCGTCCGCCAGAGTAGCCTCCAGCGAGTGCTCGTTATTGTTATCTATAATATGCACATGCCCGCCCTTCTTTTGGTCTTCTCCCATCCGGCGGACGTTATATGTCAAAAAGTTGAATGATTCCAGCGACTGCATAAGTGCCGCTGCCGTGATGTATGTCTTTGCCCCTGATTTCCTGTACCATAGAGACAGGGCCCACGCCAGGGATGCAGCGAAAGATGTCTTTACGTTCTTCCTGGGAATGAAGATCAGTGCCTCGTGGAACCTTACGATGTTCGTCCCGGCGATCTTGAAGCCCAGCAGGTTGTAAATGATGAACTTATGGAACGGCATCAGCAGGAACGGCTTCCCGCGCAATGGCTGCCCGTCCAGGCGTTCGCCCTGCTGGTGGCAGATCGTGCTTTCTATGATCCCGATCACGAACCTCGGACCTGTATGGTCCATTTCATATTCCGGGTTTTCAAGGTCACGGTAGAACCGTTCTACTGCCTGCTTCAGTTCTTTGCAGGCGATCTTCTTTCCGCTGCGAATGCTGTCGGTATATTCCAGCACCTCCGTCCAGTCTTTATCCACTTAGTTTCTCCAGCGCCTTCTCCAGGGCCGAAGCCTCCTTCATGTCTTTCGCTGCCGCGTCGCTGATCCGCTTTAAGCCCGCCGGCGTCAATCCCAGGTCCCGCCAGTATGCCAGGGCGTCCCGGTTCAGGTCGTTGATCATGCGCAGGACCGGGTTCTGTTCCATGTTCGTCGCGCCGCTTTTATTGGTGTGTTCCACTATGATTTCACCGTCAAATTCTTCGATGGCCTTATCCCTCTCCTGCAGGATCCATGCCAGGGTGTTGATCACGGAATCGAAGCTTTTTTTGTAGGTTCCGACGTCCCTGCAGGCTTTCCGTATTTTGTTCTTCCATGCCCCCTGTGTCATATCTACCCCCATTTGTTAAAATCCGGCCAGAGTTGGAAATGCC
>Ga0256407_10005261_pt1 | contig 20898 bp, 15 predicted proteins | sample RumenRJG_04DNA_FD_193489 | JGI IMG/M metagenome (GOLD analysis project Ga0256407, IMG submission 193489) | Bovine rumen microbial communities from Lethbridge, Alberta, Canada - RJG_04 | ecosystem: Host-associated > Mammals > Digestive system > Stomach > Rumen | place: Canada: Alberta... | reverse complement strand
AGGGCTGTCGCCGACAAGCCCGCGGGCAGTCTTGTGGCATTCTGCCTGGCTATCCCGGAAATGAATGCGTTATACTTTTTTAACTGTGGATTTGAGGTAATTTCAACCGTACAGGTCGAATATATTTTGCTTTTTACTCGCTTAATCGTATCTTTCCTCTATAAATAGTAAACAAATTGCCCCGCAGAAGTAACTAAACACTTATAATCTGTTGATATAGAGGCATACCCATCCCAAGCACGGCATCGCAAATGACACCATGTTGATATTATTGGTACTTTCCTCTTCGAGCTCTAAGCTATAGACTGGCTTTCATCGCCGCCCATGTTGTCGGTTAATTTGCGAACGGGGTCCTACGTCGGCAGTTCTGCCTGGCGGATGTCCACCACAAAGATAATAGCCTTTCCATGAGCGGTATATCGCGTGTCACCCGTTATTGGCAGGTGACTTGCAATCAGGGTTGAAATCGACGTAGTCGGTCGCGTCATGCAGCACATGCCACACTGCGATGAGCAGTTTTCTGGCCACGGCCACGAGGACCTTCATCTTGTTTTTCTTTCGGACCACGGTCTGGTGGTAGGAGAATCGGCTGAAGAAGCAGTCCTTGGTTCGGCTTGCAGCCCATGCGCACTCGATGATGGTCTTTCGGAGATATGCGTTGCCGTGTGTGATCCTGCGTGACTTGAACTTCCCGTTGGACACGTCATTTCTTGGCTTCAGCCCGCTCCATGATGCAAGATGCGCCGCAGTCTGGAATTTGGTCATGTCGACTCCGATCTCTGCGATCAATGATGTGGCGGCGCGTTCCTTGATGCCGGGTATGGTCATCAGCCTTCTGAGCTCGTTGGGATAGTAAGTCCTGCATATCTGCAGCATCTTGTCAAGGCATTCCCGCTTGTGCGTCTCCGCAAGCGCAATCTCCTCCCTAAGTTGGCGCATCGTGTCCTTCTCCGCGTCGGACACCACTCCCGTCAGTGACGCAAGGATGATTTCCCGCCCATGCTTGTTCACGATGCGCCCGTGCACTTTCCTGATAAGTTCCTCCGCATCGGTGATGCCCTCGCAGAGCATGTCCACGACTGCCTTGTAGCTCTTCGTGTCGGTGTTCGACACATAGTTGCTCAGCCGGATGTTGCAACGCTGCATGATGCCGTCGAGCTTCGACAGCTTGCGCACTATCTCCGCGTCGAGGTCGAAGATGCGGCGGTCATACTGGCGAAGCTGCTGGATGCGCTCCGGCGGCACGAAACTGCCACGCACCAGGTCCTTCATCGTGCACTCCGCTATCCACTGGGCATCCTTCACATCGCTCTTGCGGCCGGGAAGCTGCTTGATGAAGTAAGGGTTGACAAGCTTCAGGCGGAAGTGGGGCTCCAGCATGCGCCAGATGGGTATCCAATACATGGCCGTGCTCTCCATCGTCACCTCGGTCACGCCATGAGACTGCATTAAACGACGCATGTCACGCAGTTGAAAAGTTAAAACTCCAAAAACTCTCTCAATAATCTCGCCGTCGCTGCACAAAATACAAAGATAAACCGTATCTTTGTGCACGTCAAGGCCACATACAGCTCTCATAAGCCTATAATTTTGAGGGTTAACAAATATGTTTAACTACACACCTCAAATATACAAAATAATTGTGACTTAGAGCACGGAAAGATTAGGATTGAGCGTATGTGCGCCTTGATTCTTTGAGCAAGAGGTCCAATTCGGGGCAATTTGTTACATTTTTATCTCGACTGGCTTATAAATCCCCAATTTTTATCTAAATTTGCAGGAAAAAAGAGAAAGGTATGAGAATAGGAATCATCATCGCCATGGAGAAAGAATTGTCGCAACTGCGGCAATTGTTGACCGACCCACAAGAGACCACTCAAAATGGCCGCATTTTCCACACGGGGAAGATCGGCAAGCACGAAGTAGTGATGCAGCAATGTGGCATCGGCAAGGTGAATGCCTCGTCGGGAGCCACCGAGATGCTGCTCACCTACCATCCCGACCTGATTTTATCGACAGGCTGTGCCGGTGGTGCCGACGTGGCCCTTAACGTCACCGACGTGGTGGTGGGCACCCATTATACCTACCACGACGTGTATTGTGGCAGCGAAGTGGCTTACGGCCAATTTGTAGGCATGCCCGCCACGTTCCCTGCCGACGATACCCTCGTTCACAAAGCCCTCTCGCTGAATTGTGAGACGAAGATTCATGGCGGTCTGATGGTGAGCGGCGACTGGTTTGTGGACAGCCGCGAGAAGATGCGCGACATCTTGTCGCATTTCCCCCAGGCCAAAGCCGTCGACATGGAGAGCTGCGCCATCGCCCAGGTGTGCTACACCTACCATGTGCCCTACCTGTCGTTCCGCATCATCAGCGACGTGCCCCTGAGCGACCACAAGGCATCGCAATATTTCGACTTCTGGAGCCGCATGGCCAATGGCTCGTTCGAGGTGACCCGCTCGTTTATCGAATCGTTATAATGCGGTGAGGAAGGGCCGCAGATTTGTATCCACCTTCTGCATCAAAAAAATCCTCGCCGAGGCGCTTGACTTCGGCGAGGAAAATAAGGTTGATTCTCAGAACGGATAGAGGTGAGCGCCATTGACGGCGCACCACCATCCCTATTCTTTCTGGCTGCGTTTGCGGTCGTTATGGTCGAGGATGGACTTACGCATGCGTATGTTTTTTGGTGTCACCTCGACGAGTTCATCGCCCTTGATATACTCCAGGCACTCCTCCAGGCTCATCACCACCTTGGGGATGATGCGCGCCTTCTCGTCGCTGCCGCTGGCCCTCACATTGGTGAGTTGTTTGGCCTTGGTCACGTTGATTACCAAGTCGTTGTCGTGCACGTGCTCTCCCACTACCTGTCCGGCATACACCTCCTCGCCCGGATCGATGAAGAACTTGCCGCGGTCTTGCAGCTTGTCTATCGAATAAGCAAAGGCTGTGCCCGTTTCCATGGCAATCATCGAACCGTTCACGCGTCGGGAAATCTCACCCTTGTAAGGCTGGTACTCCTTGAACCGGTGTGCCATGATGGCCTCGCCCTGACTGGCTGTGAGCACATTGGTGCGCAGGCCGATGATACCTCTTGAAGGAATGTCGAACTCGATGTTCACCCTGTCGCCCTGGGTTTCCATTGAGGTCACCTCACCCTTTCGCCGGGTCACCATATCGATCATCTTGCTCGACGACTCCTCGGGCACGTTGATGGTGAGTTCCTCTATCGGCTCGCATCTCACGCCATCAATCTCCTTGTAGATGACTTGAGGCTGGCCAACCTGCAGTTCATAGCCCTCACGGCGCATGGTCTCGATAAGCACGGAGAGATGGAGCACGCCACGGCCGCTCACAATCCATCGGTCGGTATTACCGTCGAACTCCTCCACCTTGAGGGCAAGGTTCTTCTCCAATTCCTTTTGCAGACGGTCGTTGATATGCCGTGATGTGCACCATTTGCCCTCGCGGCCAAAGAACGGCGAGTCGTTGATGGTGAACAGCATGCTCATGGTAGGCTCGTCGATGGAGATGGGTGGGAGTGGCTCCGGGGTCTCGAAGTCGCAGATGGTGTCACCTATCTCGAATTTCTCGAGTCCGATGATGGCGCAGATGTCACCACTTCCCACTTCCTTGGTGCGGGCATGTCCCATGCCCTCGAAAGTATGCAGTTCCTTGATTTTGGTCTTCTCTATATTGCCATCGCGATGGGCGATGCTGATGTTCATACCCTCGGTGAGCGTGCCCCTGTGCACACGCCCCACAGCGATGCGCCCGGTGTAGTTGGAGTAGTCGAGCGAGGTGATGAGCATCTGTGGTGTGCCCTCCAGGAATTGAGGAGCAGGAATCACCTCGATGATTTTGTCGAGCAGATAGGTGATATCGCCCGTGGGAGTGTTGTAGTCCTCGCCCATCCATCCGTTCTTGGCACTGCCATAGACCACGGGGAAATCCAGTTGGTCTTCGGTGGCATTGAGCGAGAACATCAAGTCGAAGACCATCTCATAGACCTCCTCGGGACGGCAGTTGGGCTTGTCGACCTTGTTTACCACCACGATGGGTTTGAGTCCTATCTGGAGCGCTTTCTGGAGCACGAAACGGGTCTGAGGCATCGGACCCTCGAAGGCATCGACGAGCAGCAGGCATCCGTCGGCCATATTGAGCACGCGCTCCACCTCGCCACCGAAGTCGGAGTGTCCCGGAGTGTCGATGATGTTGATTTTCACTCCTTTGTAGTTGATTGACACGTTTTTCGAAAGAATTGTTATCCCACGTTCTCTCTCCAGGTCATTGCTGTCGAGCACTTGATTGCCCATATCTTTTCCTTCGCGGAAAAGATTTCCTGCCAACATCATCTTGTCGACGAGTGTGGTCTTTCCGTGGTCGACGTGGGCAATGATGGCGATGTTTCTGATATCTTGCATTTTGTTTACCTTAAAATGTCGGTGCAATAACTTCGCACCGCGACTATAGTATACCTTTTATATTTCGGCTGCAAAATTACAAATAATCCATGTAAACAGGAAATGTTTGCCCTCAAAAATCTGTCGGCTAAGCAAAAACATCACTTACTATCCTGGCTGTATAAGATTCTTCAACAATCAGATGGCCCTTTTTTCATCCCGCCCACGTCGAATTAACCTCTTTTAACCAAAATTAAACGAAATGAATAAATGTTTTTCCTATCTTTGCGTGAGTAAAATGGGTATTCCATTTATCTAGTGAGATAATATTGTTGAACCAAAAATCAAAACACATGAGACTAAAATCAATTATCACCACGCTAATCTTGCTATTCTGTGCCACCTTCACAGCATCAGCAACCGAAATCACCAATACCGACGAAATATTGGAAATCAATGGGGTCTACACCATTGTGATTACCGGTAACAACGTCATTGGCCGTGACGGTCCTGCCGGCTACGACACGGGTGTGCGTTTCAAGAAGGGCCAGCGCCTGACCTGCTACGGCATGGATGGCTCGTGGTACAAAGTGAAATATGGCAATGGAGTGCGCTGGGTGTCGTCGAGTTATGCCACTCCTGTGAAGCAGACCACCACTGCCGCCCCAGTGAAGAACGACTATGTAGTGATAACCGGCAACCGCGTGATAGGCCGCACCTCCCCGGCAGGCGCCGATAGTGGAGTACGGTTCAACCGTGGCCAGCGCCTTCTCTATCTGGGCTACAATGGCTCATGGCTGAAGGTGAAATACAACAACCGTGTGCTGTGGGTATCCGACTCGTATGGATATGTGCAATAAGTCACAAGATCGCCACATCATATCTACAATCACACTTCGTGGGCATGACTTCATGTCCACGATTTTTATCTCCAGTCGCCCATACTCACCACCGATGTTGTTTTGTGTCACAAAATCCAAAGTGATGACAACTTTTGTTAAATTATTCCAATAAAAGCGGTCAATCTGATTGTTGTCGCATAAAATTGTTATTTTTGCAAGCAGATGGCATGCTGTTTGTGGAATGAAGTACACAGGCCATGCCCACACAACTATAAGTATTAACGAACAAAAACGACTAAAGATATGCGCAAAACTATTTTACTTACATTGTTGATGCTCTGCACTTTCGGTTTTGCATCAGCCCAGAGTCAAGCCCAGATCAAGTTTGACAAGACAACCCATAATTTCGGCACGTTCTCGGAGAAGAACCCCGTGCAGGAATGTACATTCTCCTTCACCAATGCCGGCGACGCCCCACTGGTCATCAACCAGGCCGTGGCCAGTTGCGGATGCACGGTGCCCCAGTACACCAAGACCCCGATTGCTCCCGGCGCCAAAGGCACCATCAAGGTGACCTATAATGGTGCTGGCAAGATTCCCGGCCACTTCAAGAAGAGCATCACCGTGCGCACCAATGGTTCGGTGGAGATGACCCGTCTTTATGTGGAAGGCGACATGACAGAAGAATAACCCTTGTCTTTCTCGTTGAGGATACCTCACAAGAAAAGTCAATAACCAATAACAGCGGATGGCCGGGCCATCCGCTGTTTTATTATACGCTCATAAAGTCAGGGGTTTCTAGAACGAATAATTGAAACCGATCGACATGAACTCCTGGAACTGGAAGTATCCATGATGGTCGTCGCGCACCGTGCTGTCGTCGAATCTTGGGTAGACGAAGAGTTTGGTGGAGATATACTTGTTGAACTGGAAGGTGAAGGTGTTCTCCCACTCCCACTCCACTCGCTTGAACGAGGAGAATCCATACATACGGGTCTGGTATGAGATGTTTTCGGCAATGGCCCACTTCAGGTCTACAGTGAAGTTTGGACCGAAGTCATGGAGCACATGCTTGTCGGCGTCTATACCATATCTTTTGGGCATCCAATCGTTATCGAACCACCTACGGTCTACGAATTTCATATTGTAGGCGAAGGGGGCGAGGTGTATGTTACCCGTGAGTTTCTTATCCCAAGCCTCCACGGAGTAGTCCATACCGAGAGAGATGTTGAGATTGAAAGGCGACATGAAATCGGAGTAGATCCTGCGGTCGTTGCTCTTGAAGCCGCGGGTGAACTGTGTGGCGGCCATGAGTTGCAAGGTATAGTACCATCTCTTGGAAGCCTGAAGTCCCAGTTTGCTGGTGAGTCGGAGCAGGTCTTCTGAAGCCTTGAACGAGTGCACGCTATCGCTCTTCGAGGTAAGGAAGCCCAGTTTCATCTCCAGTTTGTTATCCCATTTCACTTTCTGTTTGTTATTGTAGTTGGCCTCCATGGTGATGCTTCCCAGCACCGAGTAGTTGCTCTCGCCACCCTTGTACCAGTTGCCGGAGATATAACTCTGCAAGGCCTGGAGAAAATAGTCGCCCTTGATGGTCCAGAAATTGGGCTTGGTCACCACTGGCGCCACCACCGAGTCGGTGACTTGGTCGACAAACTCCGGATTCTCTATCTCCACAAGTTCGGCATCCTGCTGGATGGGAACAACGATGTCGCTGCTCACGCCACCGATACGGCTGAGTTGGCTCTCGCTGTTCACCACAAGGTCGGGCCGTTTGAGATACATGGAGAGCAAAGTCAGGTCCACCTCGTCGGTCACGGGGTCAACCCCGGTGTTTAGGTTGCTCAGCCGAAGCGCCTTTCTGGCTGGCGTGTGATAGAAAGTGAATGGTGCGAAGAGCGGGTAGAGCCTGCCGTCCGTCACCTCGTCGCCGGCCTCTGTCTCATCCGTCTTCTGTTGCTGCTGGAAAGCGACCAGCGAGTCAGAATAGTTTTTGTTGATTTGGTATTCCTGATACTCAATATACCGACTGGAATTCCCGTTATTTTGCGCACTGACACCAATGGAGCAGAGCGCAATTGCCAATGTTAAAACGTGTCTCATAAGCGATAGTATTGATGATAATTTTTGCAAAAATAATAAAGAAAAATGAAATGTGCGCTGATTTGGATTAGAAAAAAAAGCAAATCGTCCTTTGAATGGCAAAAAGTCCTTTTTATTGTTTTTTAGAGAGGAGTATTTGTGCATGTCGTAAAAAAGATGTAATTTTGCAGTTCGATATTAATAATAAGTAGTTTAAAAGAATTACATCAACCATAAAACATCAATGGATAAGAACACGATTATCGGTTTTGTCTTGATAGCCGCCGTGCTGATAGGCTTCAGTTGGTATAACCGTCCCACCGAGGAAGAATTGAAAGCCCAGCAAGAGCAAGTGGAGAAACAGAAAGCCGAGCAGCAGAAGGCTGCCGAGAAGAAGCAAGCCGAAGCAGCCAAGCAGAAAGCCGCACTGGCGCAAGCCCGCGAAGACACTACCGCCCTCTTTCACGACGCCCTGATCGGCACAGCCAGCGACCTGGTGCTGAAGAACGAGAAAGTGGAACTCACCCTGAGCACTAAAGGTGGCGTTGTGACGAAAGCCGTTGTCAAGAATTTCAAAGACCGTAAAGGTGCTGCCGACGTGACACTTTTCGAAGGCAAGGACCAGACATTGGAATACCACTTGGAGTGCAAGGAAAGCAACATCTCTTCTGCCGACCTGTTTTTCACCCCCTCAGCACAGACCGACTCCACGCTCGTGCTCACCGCCGATGCCGGTGGTGGCCGCAAGATAGTGTTCGACTATCAGCTGGGCAAGGACTACATGCTGCATTTCAAGATGCATGTGGAGGGCATGGAAGGCCTGTTCTCGCCCAAGACCCGCACGATGGACATCATGTGGAGCGAGCGCTGCAAGCAGCAAGAGCGTGGCCACTCTTTCGAGAACCGCTATGCCACCCTCACCTACAAGGAGAAAGACTCCGGCACCGACTATCTGAACGAGATGAAGGAGAAGGTGAACGAGAAGATTGAAGCGCCCCTCGACTGGGTGGCCTTCAAGAACCAGTTCTTCACCGCCATGATGATAGCCAAGACCGAGTTTGCCGCCAACAGCAGCCTCACCAGCATTCCCCTTGACAAGTCGACAGAGTATCTGAAGCAATACGAGGCCCATTTGGAGACCGCTTTCGACCCCAGCGGCAAGACACCCACTGAGTTGGAGTTCTTCTATGGTCCCAACGACTTCCAGTTGCTGAAGGCTGTGGAGAAGGAGAGCACCTTTGGCAAGGACCTCAAAATGGAGCGCCTGGTATACCTGGGCTGGCCTCTCTTCCGCTACATCAACCGTTGGTTCACCCTCTATGTGTTCGATTGGCTCACGAAGTTGGGCCTCAACATGGGTATCGTACTGATTATCATCACGCTGATACTCAAGTTGCTCACCTATCCCCTGGTAAAGAAGACCTATCTCAACTCGGCCAAGATGCGTGTGCTGAAGCCCAAACTCGACGAGGCCACCAAGCAATACGACAAGCCCGAGGACCAGATGCAGAAACAGCAGGCCATGATGCAACTCTACTCACAGTATGGAGTGAGCCCGATGGGTGGCTGTCTGCCAATGCTCATCCAGATGCCTATCTGGATTGCGATGTTCAACTTCGTACCTAACGCCATCCAACTCCGTGGCCAGAGTTTCCTCTGGATCAAGGACCTGTCGACCTATGACCCCATCGTTGAGTTCAGCAAGGACTACTGGGCCATTGGCGACCACATCTCGCTCACCTGTATCCTTTTCTGCGGTGCCAACATCCTCTACTCACTGATGACCATGCGCCAGCAGCGCGACCAGATGGTGGGTCAGCAGGCCGAGCAGATGAAGTATATGCAGTGGATGATGTTCCTCATGCCCGTGATGTTCTTCTTCATCTTCAACGACTACTCCGCCGGCCTCAACTTCTACTATTTCGTCTCGCTGTTCTTCAGTGCCGCCATCATGTTCACCCTGCGCAAGACCACCAACGACGAGAAGTTGCTTGCCATCCTCGAAGCCAAGTTCAAGGAGAACAAGGGCAAGCCCAAGAAGACCACCGGTCTGGCAGCCCGCCTGGAGGCCATGCAGGCCCAGCAGCAGGAGATGCAGCGCAAACGCGAGGAGCTGGAGCGCAAGAAGAGAGACCTGAACCGTAAATAGCACCCTGATATGAACAAGTCATTCATCCTCATGGCAGCACTTGCCCTGGCATGCAGCTGCCCCATGAAAGCACAACAGAAAGTGAATATAGGAAAAAGCGACATCACGCTGAAGAGCGACCTGCTCACCCCCGAGGGCTTATGGGCCATGGGCCGCATCAGCGGATATGCTCCCTCGCCCGACGGCAAGCAGATTGTCTACCAAGTGGGCTACTATAGCGTGAAGGAGAACAAGAGCCACCATGTGCTCTGCATCATCAACGCCGACGGCACCGGCCAACGCCAACTCACCACCAGCGCCGACAACGAGACCGACCCTTCGTGGCTGGGCTCGCGCATCGCCTTCATCACCGGTGGTGAAATCTGGACCATGGAGGCCGATGGCAGCGACCGTCGCCAACTGAGCCACACCGACGGCAACGTGGAAGGCTACAAATTCTCGCCCGACGGCAACCGGGTGGTGTATATCAAGCAGTTGCCCTTCCATGAGGTCATCAAGGAGAATCCCTCCGACCTGCCCAAGGCCACTGGCCGCCTGGTGACCGACCTGATGTACCGTCACTGGGACCATTATGTGGAGAGCATCGCCCATCCCTTCGTGGCCGAGGTCACTGCCGACGGCATTGGCGCCGCTACCGACATTCTGGAGGGCGAACCCTTCGAATGCCCCATGGAGCCTTTTGGCGGCATCGAGCAAATCGACTGGAGCAGCGACTCCAAGCAGATAGCCTATACCTGCCGCAAGAAAACCGGACTCGAGTACTCCATTTCCACCGACTCCGACATCTACCTCTACGATATCGCCAACCGCACCACCCGCAACCTCTGCAAGCCTGAGGGATACGTAGCACCGAAGGTAGACCCCACCAAGACCCTCCGCACACAGAAGGTGAACTCGCCCGAGAACCTGGCCAACAATCCTGGTTACGACCAGAACCCGCAGTTCTCGCCCGACGGCAAGTATGTGGCTTGGCTGAGCATGGCCCGCGACGGCTATGAGAGCGACCGCCAGCGCCTGTGTCTCTACGACCTGGCCACCGGAACGAAACGCTACGTCACCGAGAGTTTCGACTCGAATGTCGACGATTTCTGCTGGGCAGGTGCCAAGAGCGATGTCATCTATTTCATCGGCGTGTGGCACGGCACGGAGAATCTCTATTCCACCAACCTCAAAGGTGTGGTGAGACGCCACTCTGATTTGACCGCCGACTTTGGCGGCATCAAGATGTTGGGCGACGGGAAGCACCTGATTGCGGAGAAACACAGCTACACGGAACCTGCCGACCTCTACCTGATCAATCCGGGTGTACGAGGCAAGGCGCTCGACAAGGACGCTGCCTTTGTGGCAAACCACACGCTCCCGACAACAGGAAAGACCTTCGCAATCAGTCAGATAACCCAAGAGAACAAACACATACTCGACCAACTGGCCAAACCGTCGGTCGAAGAGCGTTGGGTGAAGACCACCGACGGCAAGGAAATGCTCTATTGGGTCATCCTTCCGCCGCATTTCGACAAGACGAAGAAATACCCCACCCTTCTCTTCTGCGAGGGCGGACCGCAAAGCCCGGTGTCGCAGTTCTGGAGCTACCGTTGGAATTTCATGATCATGGCCTCGCATGGCTATGTGATCGTGGCTCCCAACCGCCATGGCCTGCCCGGTTTCGGCTCGGAGTGGTGTGAGGAAATCAGTGGCGACTGGACAGGCCAGTGCATGGACGACTATCTCACCGCCATCGACGACGCCGCTGCCAACTTGCCTTATGTCGACAAGGACCGCCTGGGTGCCGTGGGTGCCAGCTTTGGCGGTTTCAGCGTATACTATCTTGCCGGCCACCACGACAAGCGGTTCAAGTGCTTCATCGCCCACGACGGTGCCTTCAACCTCGAGGCCATGTACACCGAGACAGAGGAGAACTGGTTCTCCAACTGGGAATACGACGATGCTTACTGGAACAAGGACCAGACCGCCGCAGCCCGCAAGACCTACACCAATTCTCCCCACCGTTTCGTCGACCAGTGGGACACCCCCATCCTCTGCATCCATGGCGAGAAAGACTACCGCATCAACGCCACCCAAGGCATGAGCGCATTCAATGCCGCCCGCATGCGGGGCATCGAGGCCCAGCTGCTCATCTTCCCCGACGAGAACCACTGGGTGCTGAAACCACAGAATGGCGTGCTGTGGCAGCGCACCTACTTCAACTGGCTCGACCGCTGGCTGAAGAAATGACCCATGAGGCTCAACCAAGCCACAACTAACGAGATTCCGAAGGGTGGCATGCCACCCACAAATAAAACAAATATACAATGACAGAGACCATTCAAAAGACATTGAGAGACTCGGCCGCCATGCGTTGGACCGCCCTTCTCCTTCTGGCATTAGCCATGTTCTGCTCCTACATCTTCATGGACATCCTCTCGCCCATCAAAGACCTCATGCAAGAGACCCGTGGGTGGGACTCCACCGCCTTTGGCACGATGCAGGGCTCCGAAGTATTCCTAAACGTTTTCGCCTTCTTCCTCATCTTCGCAGGCATCATCCTCGACAAGATGGGTGTTCGCTTCACCGCCGTGTTGTCGGCAGCCGTGATGCTCATCGGCGCCGTCATCAAGTGGTATGCCGTGAGCGAGAGTTTCATGGGCAGCGGTCTGGAGGCATGGTTCAATACCCACCTCAACTACATCCCCTTGTTCGATGAGCTGGGCGTGGCACCCTTCTACAACGGTATGCCCGCCTCGGCCAAGTTTGCCGCCTGTGGTTTCATGATTTTCGGTTGCGGCTGCGAGATGGCCGGCATCACCGTGAGCCGCGGTATCGTGAAGTGGTTCAAAGGCCGCGAGATGGCCCTTGCCATGGGTTCTGAGATGGCCCTTGCCCGTCTGGGTGTGGCCACCTGCATGATTTTCTCGCCCTTCTTCGCCCGTCTGGGCGACCAGGTGAGCGTGAGCCGCTCGGTGGCCTTTGGCGTGGTGCTCATGTGCATCGCCCTGATCATGACCATCGTCTACTTCGTGATGGACCAGAAGCTCGACGCCCAGACTGGCGAGGCAGAAGAGAAAGACGATCCTTTCAAGGTCTCCGACATTGGCAAGATCCTCACCGATGGTGGTTTCTGGATTGTCGCCCTGCTCTGCGTGCTCTATTATTCGGCCATCTTCCCCTTCCAGAAGTACGCCGTGAACATGCTGCAGTGTAACCTGACGCTTGTGCCTCCCGCACCCGATTCGTTCTGGGCCTCCTCATCAGTGACCATCGTGCAGTATATCATTATGCTGGTAGTGGCTGCTGCCGGCTTCGCCTCCAACTTCCAGAAGAAGGCCGGCATGAAGTATGGTCTGCTGGGCATCTCGATTGTCGCCCTCATCACCTACTGCGTGATGGGCTACATGCGCCAGTCGGCAGAGAGTGTGTTCGCCGTATTCCCCCTGTTGGCCGTGCTCATCACTCCCATCTTGGGCAGTTATGTCGACCACAAGGGCAAGGCCGCCTCGATGCTCGTCCTGGGTTCGGTGCTGCTCATCGCCTGTCACCTCACCTTCGCCTTCATCCTTCCCATGTTCAAGGGCAACGTGATTGGTGGAGTGGCCGTGGCCTATATCACCATCCTTGTCTTGGGTGCCTCGTTCTCGCTCGTGCCCGCTTCGTTGTGGCCCAGCGTGCCCAAGCTGGTGGAGCCCAAGATCATCGGTTCGGCCTATGCGCTGATCTTCTGGATTCAGAACATCGGTCTGTGGCTCTTCCCCTTGCTCATCGGCAAGGTGCTTGACAAGACCAATCCCGACATTGTCAACGGACTGGCCAACGGCACCATCACCCCCGAGCAGGCCGCCGTGGGCTACGACTACACGGCCCCGCTGGTGATGCTGGCCGGCCTTGGTGTGGCAGCCCTGTTGCTTGGCTTCCTGCTGAAGGTGGTCGACAAGAAGAAAGGTCTGGGTCTCGAAGAGCCCAACATCAAATAACAACCCCATGAGTCATCGCCAGGTTTGCCACTATTGAGGCCATCCTGGCGATACTCTTTCCCCCCTGACACCTATACGCACCATGCCTATTCCCAACCAATCGCGGACACGCCGCTGGACCGTACTGTTCATCGTGGCCTTCGTCATGATGATGGGCTATGTGTTCTGGGACATCGTCTCGCCTCTCTCTACCACGCTCAAGGCTTCCCCCGCGGAGGGCGGCATGGGCTGGAGTGCTGAGGAATATGGTTTCTATGCCGGCAGTTACAGCATCTTCAACATCTTCCTGCTGATGCTGTTCTGGGGCGGACTGATTCTCGACAAGTGCGGCATCCGCTTCACGGGCCTTCTGGCCACGGGGATGATGCTCGGTGGCGCATTGGTCAACTACTACGGCGTGACGCTGATCACCCCCGAGGGATATGTCGACATGCCCGTCACCCTCTTCGGACTCATTCCCGCCCATATGAAGACCCAGGTGCTCGTTGCCTCGCTCGGCTTCGGCATGTTTGGCGTGGGCTGCGACATCACCGGCATCACCGTATCGAAGATTGTCACGAAATGGTTCACGGGCTATGAGTTGGCCTCGGCCATGGGCATCCAGGTGGCAATGGCCCGGTTGGGAACAGCCAGTGCCATCAGCCTCAGTCCGGTCATCGCCAATGCCTATGGCGTGTCGGCCCCCATCCTGGCAGGCGCGGCATTGCTGCTGATGGGCTTTGTGATGTTCGTGGTCTACCTGATTATGGACAAGCGAATGGACCGCGTCATGGCAGCCTCATCCGATGAGACGTCGAAGAGTGAGCCGGTCGACTCCAAGGAGAAGGCCACGGGCACCACTTCCGACGACGACTTCACCTTCAAGGACATTGTCCGCATCCTGCGCAATCCCGGATTCTGGCTGATTGCCTTGCTCTGCGTGCTGTTCTACTCTAGCCTGCGTCCGTTCCTGAAATTTGCCAGCGACCTGCTGGTCAACAAATATGGTATCGATACCGTCACGGCAGGATGGATCGTCTCCATCCTCCCCTACGGCACCATCGTCCTCACTCCCCTCTTCGGCGTTGTCTACGACCGTCTGGGACGTGGCAGTCTGCTGATGCTCATCGGCTGCCTGATTGTGACATGCTGCCATGTGTGCCTGGCCCTTCCCATCATGCAGCACACCTGGTTTGCCTCGCTAATGATGCTGCTCTACGGCGTCTCGTTCTCGCTCGTGCCCAGCGCCATGTGGCCCAGCGTGCCCAAAATCGTACCGCTGAAGCAGTTGGGCACGGCCTACAGCATCATCTATTTCGTGCAGAACATCGGTCTGATGCTGGTTCCGATGCTGGTGGGCAACGTGATAGGTGCCCACACCGATGCCACCGGCCATGTAGACTTCACCATCCCCATGGTGGTCTTTGCCCTTCTGGGGGTGGGAGCCGTGTGCATTGCCCTGGTGCTGATGGCCGTCGACAAACGGAAAGGTTACGGACTGAGCGAGGCCAACATCAGGAAGTCATCATTATAGACACAAACTAAAAAGACATGACAGAAACAACCAACAAAGATTCCATCATCATCCTCTCTGGAGGCATGGACTCCGTGACCCTGCTCTACGACCAGAAGGACCGTATCGCTCTGGCCATCACCTTCGACTATGGCAGCAACCACAACAAGCGCGAGGCAGCCTTTGCGCGCAAGCATTGCGAGGCCCTTGGCATAGAGCACCTGCTTATCCCACTCGACTTCATGGGGCGCTACTTCAAGTCGTCATTGCTCGAGGGCGCCGACGCCATTCCCGAGGGCGACTACGACGAGGCGAACATGAAATCCACCGTGGTGCCCTTCCGCAATGGTATCATGCTCTCGATAGCCTGTGGCATCGCCGAGAGCCGTGGCCTGACCAAGGTGATGATAGCCAACCACTTTGGCGACCACTCCATCTATCCCGACTGCCGCGCCGAGTTCATACGTCCCATGTCGGAAGCCATGCGTGCCGGCACCTATATCGGCGTGGAAATCATGGCTCCATATACCGACATCAGCAAGACTGGCATCGCCCTCATAGGCAAACGTCTGGGCATCGACTACAGCCAGACCTACTCATGCTACAAAGGCGGCGAGCGCCATTGCGGCAAATGTGGCACCTGCATGGAGCGCAAGGAAGCCCTCCGTGAGGCAGGTATTGAAGACACCACCTTATACGAAGAATAGAACCATCATTCATCCTACCATACGCATCATGGAATCGATTATCGCACATCTCAGCGAAATGGAAGACCTGCTCGGCACCTTGGAGGAGGGCGTGCAAGCCACGTGCAACGCGCGCCACCAACTCATAGAGGAGAGAACTGTTCTTGCTGACGAAAACAAGGCACTTTTGGAAGACAACCAAAAGCTTTCGGAAGACAACAAAGCTCTTTCGGAGGATAATCAAACTCTTTCGGAAGACAACCAAAAGCTTTCGGAAGACAACAAAATCCTGTCGGGGAAGAACCGCAGTCTTTCAGAGGAGAACGCAAGGATAGGCGAAGAGAACAAATCGCTGCTTGAGGAGAACACCCTTCTCAGGCAACAGCTCGATGCCATGGAGCAAAAGACGCTCCACCTGCAAGAGCAGGTCCTGACGCTCAACCACGAAGTGGCCGAGTCGCGAGCCATGATTGTGACGTTGGAGCAACGCATCCAGGCCATTGCCAGCAAATTGGCCGGCACAGCTGATGGTGCCCCATTGCCCAGTGCCGCAGAAGAACCGGCCAGCAATTCCCCTACTCCACCACAACGCCGGAAAAAGAAGAAGTCGAAAGACATCGACCCCAATCAGGTGCAACTGTCTTTCGACTTCCCCGAAGATTGATATAGCCTTTATGGCTGGGGTGACATCATTTTGTCACCCTCTCCAGCCATTTCACCATTCCAAACATCACGCCCATGGAGATGAGGCAGACAATGAGGAACACTGTCCAGCAGATCCAGATGGGCCACTTGTTGTAAATCAGCGGACCAATCCAGAGCAGTCCGTTGCCCACTGCGGTTGCACCCAACCACAATCCCTGACATAGTCCCTGCAAGTTCTTCGGAGCCACCTTCGACACGAAGGAGAGGCCCAATGGCGAGATGAACAGCTCGGCCACCGTAAGGAAGAAATAGGTGACGATAAGCACCCATGGGCCTGCTTTCAGTCCGGCCTTAGCCGAATCGGCCATCGCAGTGAAGGTCTCAGCCGAGGGATAGCCCTGCGTGCTCGAGTAGAGGGCCAGGAAAAGATAGGCCAGTCCGGCGATGCCCATACCATAAGCAATCTTCTTTGGTGTGGATATAGCCCTACCGCGCTTGGTGAGCGAAGAGAAAATCCACATGATAATCGGTGTGAGCACAATGACGAAGAACGGGTTGACAGCCTGCCAGATTTCGGGAGCGATGGAGTCGGTCTGCACGAAGTCGCGGGCGAAGAATGACAGCGACTGTCCGTTCTGATGGAAGGAGAACCAGAAGAACACGGCGATGCCCAGTACGGCGAAGAGCGCATACATACGCTGCTTGATCTCGGTTGCCATGGCTTTCTTCTCGGCCTCGGTATAGCCTTCCGACGACACAGCCTCTTTCTTTCCCGGAGTGGGGAACAGGTGCTTGGAGAACAGGAAGATGGCCAGCGAGATGAGCATCGTGACCACCGATGCGATGAACGAGTAGTGGATACCCGTATTGAAAATATCGAGATAGTGGGTGCAGAAGGCGCTCATGTCGGAGGGGTCGCCTCCCACTTTTGTCACCAGCTCATTCAGGTTGCTGAGATTGTTGGCATCGATGCTGCCCGATATATACTCATGGCAGAGCTTGGGCAGGTCGGCATTGTAAACCAGTCCGTGTACCTTCAGCCACCAGCTGCGGAGCAAGGGAGCGATAAACGGAGCGACGAGGGCGCCCACGTTGATGAACACATAGAAGATCTGGAAACCGGCATCGCGCTGTCCTTGTGCCCATTTCAGTTTCTCGGGACCTTCCTTGGCAGCATCGGCCTCGAAGTTGTCGTACATCTGGCCCACAATGGCCTGCAAGTTGCCTTTGAAGAGACCATTGCCACAAGCGATGAGTGCAAGTGCGAAGATGGTGAAGGGCAGGAGCCACGAGATGTTGTCGGGCGTGGCGAGCACGGGGATAGCCAGCAGGATATATCCTGCAGCCATCACTACCAGTCCCCAGGCGATGGTGCCCTTGTAGTTCTGCGTACGGTCGGCGATGATACCTCCGACGAGGCTGAGCACATAGATGGCCGTAAGAAACATAGCGGCGATAAAACCGCTCTTCTCATCGGAGAGGCCAAATTTCGAACAAAGGAAGAGAGCGAGAACGGCATTCATGATATAGTAGCCGAACCTCTCTCCCATATTGCTTAACGCAGCAAGGAGCAATCCTTTAGGATGGTTTTTGAACATAGGATATCGTTTTTAAGTTTGACATTTGCAAAATTCGTGAAAACTTCCGACATGAGCAAGATTTTCGGCGTCGAATCACATATCGTTGCCGTCGGCAGTCTCATTGTATGATTTCAAGGCGTGGTTGTCTCTTTGTCAGCGGGAGTCTGGGGCTTCAATGCGTCGTACAAGCCCTTGAGATATTGGTTGATCTGGCCGAGCGTGTCGGAATGGTCGGGACCGGAAGCATAGCCCGAAGAAGAGATGCCCCCTTTCTCGAAGGTGATAGAGAACGACCAGTTGGATGCGTCCATAATCATGTAATCAGGCGTGTACCAACGCCCCACATCGTATAGTTGGCCTTGTTCTACCATGTCTCTCACCTTGACGAAGACCGAGTCGTCGACCACCACATCGTATACCGCAGGCTCTTTCTCATCGGGTTCGTACCTCATGCGTTTCTCCTCCACGCGCAGCACGTTGGTCCCATCTTTCTTCCCCAGGTAGATTTCCAGATGGAAACCGGCAAAGCCATTTCCCGTGGAATACTCAAAACTCTCGAGGGCCCCTCCGGGCATGGTGGCGGGCTGCCGCCTGCCGAGTTCGCTGTTGATGCCACTCTCGAGCATGGCGCAGAGGCGGTCGGTGGTCTTGGCCTTGTCGAAGGCTTCCTTCATCCTGTCCACCTCATTGAACCGTTCCTTCAATATCTCGTCTTGCTTCTCGAGGTCTTTCTGCTTGGGCTTGTGGTCTAACTTGCCTACAAGTTTCGCTCCGAGAATTTCCTCCCTGGCGGTGAGGATGGCCTGGGCGTCCTTGCGCTCTTCCTGAACGGCCTCGAGCGTCTTCCGCAAACTCTGGGGACTGAAGTCATGCATCTGACTGAGATATCCCTCGGCATGCCTCTCATCCTCGAGCCATTGCAGCATGGGGAAATAATTTCCCCTGCGGTTGATCAGTTCAAGCATTTTCTTGGTCTGCCCCCAGGAAACCTGGACGCAGCACGAGAGCACAGCCATCAGCAGCAGGGTCTTGGTCGTGGTTTTCATCGTCATAGTCGAATTAATGGTTATTTGCCTTGTTTTCTGCCCTCAGCCCTTTAGCAGGAATGGAGCAGCTATCATTTCTTGCCGAACATATCGGTAAGATAGGTGAGTTTGATCATGATGGTGGAATGGTTGGACTTTCCGAAATAGTCGCGCTTCGAGGCGTTGTAGATATTGCCCAGTCCGTAGTAGTAGCGTCCCTCGAGCAAGAAATGCCCCAGGCGGGGTATGGAATACTCCAGTCCGATGCCACCGGCGATGCCGTAGTCGAACTTACGCTCCACGCTCATCGTGTCTTGGGCGATGACCTTGTTCGACCGCGCCTCGATGTTGGCATCCGCGAAGGAGAAGTTGGTGGAAGTCGACTCGCCCAGCATGAGCCCGAACTGTGGTCCGGCCTGGAAGAAGAAGTTAAACCCACTTTTCTCCCTTCCCCATGCGAGATGGGCGAAGAGCGGCACTTGCAGGTATCCGATGGTCCGGCTATATTCCTCCGGCTTTCCGGTAGAGTTGTTAATCACCTGCTGGTCGTAGGAATCGAGGATGTTCTCCTTCCATCCCTGCGAGGTGTAGTTCACTTCGGCCACCACCGAGCATATCATGCTGTAGTATTTCTCGCACACATACCTGGCAGCGACGCCCGCCATCGGTCCCACATGCATTCCCTGCGACACGCGAGGCGTGAATCCAATGGAGTTGAACGCCACGCCCATTCCTCCTCCCAGGGAGAAGTCGTTGCGGTAGTCGCCCACCTGTGCCGCCATCCTCGCAGGTAGAATAGCGAGGAGCATGGCCACGAGCATCATTTTCGTATGGGTCATCATTCCGGGCATGGGCTAGTAGTTCACCGACTCTATGGTGCGGTCGGGTTTATAGTGTACGAACATGAAGTTGACATTCTTATGTCCTTTTCCAGCGCTTCTGAACCGCAACGGTGTCTGCACGGGTTTATAGGTCATCTGTCCCTTTCCGCCGTTGAATCCGCTGCCAAACTGGCTGAAACCGCCGATGAAGAAGCATGCGTGGTCGAAACCGGTGAGGGCAAACCTGGGCAATGCCTCGGCATTCATATCTTTCTCGAACCAATTGCGGTAGTTGCGCTCCACCCATTTCGTGTCGGCCGAATTCTCGTTATAATAGAAATAGGTAGGGATATACACATCGTATTTGTAATAATAATCGAGATAGACCTTGGTATACATGAGCCACTCCTTGTAGCCGAAGAGCGAGACGGCGATGTCGGCATTCTTCTGTGTGAGCACATTCAGTTTGGCCAGCGTGGTGTTGAGCGACGGGGAGTGCTCGGTATTGAGTATGACCACGTTCTGCTGTGAGAGGCTGAACGCCTTGGCAAAACTTTTCTCATTGGTTTTCAAGCTAGTAAGCGAGTACTTGATGGCATAATTGTCGAGTTGTGCCCTGAGTTTCGAGGTGAACCCGCCCTTTCCGCTATTCTCGTCCTCGCAGTCGATGATCACCACGTGGTAGTTGTTGAACCACTGGATGAAGTTCTTGATGGTCTGCTGGTCGAAATCTTCGGGCGACTGGTATACCTGGAAGATATTGGAGTAGTTCTCCACGTCATTTCCCGAGATGGAGAAGGGAATGACCATCATGGTGTTGTTCTTGGCACAGAAATCGGCCAACGGCTTCACCATTTTGGTATAGAGCGGACCGAAGATGATGTCGCAGTCGGCGGCGCCCTGCTCTTTCAGTGTGTTGGTGATATCGGCATCGATGGGCACGTTCCATGCCTGCATCTCTACGGTGATGCCGTCTTTCTTCACCCTGTCAACGCCAAGGAGCAGTCCACGATAATACTCCACCATTCTCCTGCCGACGCCGTCGTTGTCATGCAAAGGCAGCATCACGCCCACTTTCACGTTCTTTCTTCCAGAGACCGTGGTGGTGGTGGGTTGTGTGGAAGTGGTGGCCTGCGGCTTGGCTTGCTGCTGAGGCTGAGGGGCGGGCAGGTTGGTGGAGGCCGGGGTATTGGTGGCCTGGGAGTCTT
>Ga0256407_10005260_pt1 | contig 20898 bp, 19 predicted proteins | sample RumenRJG_04DNA_FD_193489 | JGI IMG/M metagenome (GOLD analysis project Ga0256407, IMG submission 193489) | Bovine rumen microbial communities from Lethbridge, Alberta, Canada - RJG_04 | ecosystem: Host-associated > Mammals > Digestive system > Stomach > Rumen | place: Canada: Alberta... | reverse complement strand
CTTTGATAGAATTCTGAAATTATCTGACCCTTAAAGAAAATAATCGCCTGCTTTTTATACTTTTGTTTTGCTTCATTTGCAATAAAGGGCGAGAATAGTTGATAGTCTACTTTTTCAGGAGACTCTAATTAAAAGAATATTTACAATGTAATAATTAAGAAGTGCCGCAATTTTTGGGGCTGGACAAGGGAATTGTCCTTCCGAGGTTTGCGGTAATTTTATGCCGCTTTGTAGAGGCAATGTTTCTGCATAGGCGTCAGGACGCCGAGGTTGCGTTGCAACCGATTGAAGTTGTAGTAGCGAATATAGTTTTCGATCATAGCAGCTAAGCTCTCTTTGCTTGTAAAGCGTTTGCCGTAATAGCGCTCGCGTTTGAGAATGCCCCAGAATCCTTCCATAGGACCGTTGTCAATACACTTTCCTACTCTGGACATACTCTGCTCCATTCCGGCATTTACCAGCTTCTGATGAAAGGTACGGTTGGTGTATTGAAAGCCTCTGTCGCTGTGGAACAAGGGTTTAGCGTTTGGGTTGTCGGCTACAGCTTTGTCAAAGGTTTCAAATACCAGAGGATTGTCGTTCCGATCACGAATGACAAAGGATACGATCCTGCGATCATACAGATCCAGAATAGCACTCAGATAGATTTTGCGAACCTCAATTCCCTCATACCATTTGAATTCTGTCACATCAGTCAGCCACTTCTCATTAGGTTTGTCTGCGTGAAATTCGCGGTTCAATAAGTTTTCTGCTATATACTGAGGATTACTCGCTTGTCTGGTACAGCCATGGTTGCTGTATTTAATGGTTGATTTAATCCCTTTTTTACGGCAGATACGCAATACTCTTTTGTCGTTGACAGGGATATTGTGGTATACTTCCAGATCATCCCTCAATCGACGGTAACCTTTATCCGGACTTTCCGTGTGCATTTCTTCCAGTTTTTTGGCTATCTCTTCATTAAGTTTCTGACGAGGGGACATCTTCCCGCTGTTCCATTCGTAATATGCCGATCGGGACACTTTCAAAACAGAGCAGGAAAGCTCTACCGGATAACAGGATTCCTTGATTGCGATGTAGATGTGTTCCTGTCTTACTTGCGATAGGCATCTCTCCTCTCTATTTCCTCTAATTTTTTTAGAAGGTCACGCTCCATTCTGGTCATGTACAGTTCATGTTCCAACTGAGCAATCTTTACTCTCAGTTCTTCTTCCTCGGTACGCGGCTCCTGTTGCGCTGTTCGTTGACCGCGACGATCCTCTAAGCCGGCTTCACCCAGCTCGCTGAACTTCTTGACCCATGTGTAAACCTGCTGATAGCTGACTTGGTATTTCAAAGCTGTTTCGCCATAGTTATTGCCGTTGGCAATACAATCCTTTGCGATTTCGATTCGTTCTTCCTGTGTTGTCTTTCTGGTTTTCTTCATGCGGCTCCCTCCACTCATTTTATGTTTGTCGAAGTCCTTACCGCTATTATACACCTTTATCCATCTTTCGAGTTGTGTTTTTGAACGAATTTTATACTTTTTACTGATTTCCAGTAAACTTCCACCGCCGGAGAGATAATCCTGTACTGCTTGTCGCTTTAATTCAGGACTATACACACGGTTGCCTTCGTGTGTTAAAAACGCCAAACTTCCCTCTGAGTGATATTTTGCTATCCATGTTCGTACCGATTCTTTCTTAACGCCAGCTTCCTCTGCTGCTTGCGCTTGGCTAATCTTTCCATCTATACATTCTTGAACTATCCGTATCTTTTCTTCCGGTTTGATTTTCCTGTTTTTGGACATAACAATGCTCCCTTCATGGTTAACAGTGTTTTTTTATTTCACTGTCTTCCATAAAGGGAGCATACCATTGAACATGCGGCAGCCCGTTGATATTCGGTATCATCACATATAATACGCCTTGTACCACTGCGCAAAGGCTCTCAGACCCTCGCGGATGCCGATTTTCGGCGTAAAGCCGTAGTCGCGCTCCAAAGCCGCAGAGTCCGCGTAAGTCACCGGCACATCGCCCGGCTGCATGCCGACAAGCTCGCGGTGACCCTCAAAATCATAGTCAGCGGGCAGCACCTGCGCTCTGACCAGCTCCTCCTGGAGAGTGCCGACGTAATCGAGAAGATTCTCGGGAGTGCCGCCGCCGATATTGTATACCGCGTAGGGCGGCAGCGGCAGACCGTCCTCGCCGTCCGCCTTTTCAGGAGCGCCCTGCATGACGCGGTAAACGCCCTCCACTATGTCGTCGATATAAGTGAAGTCGCGCTTGCAGTTTCCGTAGTTGAAGATCTTTATCTTACCGCCTTGGCTCAGCTTCTGCGTCGCGCTGAAATAGAACATGTCGGGGCGTCCCGCGGGACCGTAGACAGTAAAGAAGCGCAGACCCGTAGAAGGGATATTGTAGAGCTTTGCGTAGCTGTGCGCCAGCAGCTCATTGCTCTTCTTGGTCGCCGCGTAGAGGCTGACAGGATTGTCGACCTTATCGTCCACGCTGAACGGAACCTTTTTGTTGCCGCCGTAAACGCTGGAGCTTGACGCGTAAACAAGGTGCTCGACCGGGTTGCGGCGGCACGCCTCCAGAATATTGAAAAAGCCCACGAGGTTGCTCTCGATATACACGTCGGGATGCTCGATGGAATAGCGCACGCCCGCCTGTGCCGCGAGATTGACGACAACGGACGGCTTGTACCGCGCGAACACGTCGTCGATCAGCGCCTTGTCCGCCAGATTTCCCCGGACAAAAACATGGTTCACGGGAGAAGTCTTTGCCGCTTCCTCGATCAAGCCGAGCCGGTATTCCTTGAGAGCCGGATCATAGTAATCGTTCATGCTGTCGAGGGATATCACCGTTCCGCCGGTCATTTCCCGCAGCAGACGCATCACCAGATTGGCGCCGATAAACCCGGGAGAGCCGGTGACCAGAATGGTTTTATCATTAAGATTTACTGAGGTTTTGCTCATATGGCGCTCCTTATCCTTCGTGCTTTATTCAAACAGAAACGTGTCGCCGACGCCCGCCCATTTCTGATCCTTTTCCGAAAGAGTGAGCGGCGTACCGTCCGCCATGGAATATCCTCCGGCGGCGGCACTGCCCGGATAATCGCCGGTCAGCTCAGGCCATTCGATGCCGATTTCGGGGTCGTTCCATGCGAGACCGCCCTCGTCGCCGGGATGATAATAATCGGTGCACTTGTAGCAGAACTCAGCCTCGTCGCTGAGCACGAGAAAGCCGTGGGCAAAGCCCTCGGAGATATAAAACTGCTTGTTGTTCTCGGCGGTCAGCTCCACACCGAACCACCTTCCGAAGGTCTTGCTGTTTCTTCTGAGGTCGACTGCGACGTCGAAGACCCTGCCTCTTATAACGCGGACCAGCTTGCCCTGCGGATACTGCTTTTGAAAATGCAGACCTCTGAGCACGCCCTTTCGGCTCATGCTCTGATTGTCCTGAACGAAAACCATATCAAGACCTGCTTCACGCATATCGTTTTGATTGTAGGTTTCCATGAAATAGCCTCTTTCATCGCCGTGGACCGTCGGCTCAATGACATAAAGCCCTTCGATCGGCGTCCTTGCAACCTTAATCTGTCCCATTACAGTCGTGCTTCCTCCAAATATCTCTTTACCGCGTCCTGCCAAGGCGGGAGCGGCTCAAATCCCATTTCTGCCAGCTTGCTCTTGTCCAAACGGCTGTTAAACGGCCGCGCCGCCTTGCTCAGCCCGTATTCCGCGGTCGTGACGGGAACTACCCTCGTGCCGAGACCGTACTGTCTGTAAAACTCACGACAGAAATCATACCAGCTGATGAAGCCGCCCTCGTTGGTAGCGTGATAGTATCCGTATTTGTCGGTTTCTATCATATCGACCAGCAGCCGCGACAGATCGGGGGTGTAGGTCGGCGTGCCGATCTGATCGTTGACAACGCGCACCGTGTCGTATTTCTTCCCGACATTGATCATCGTTTTGATGAAGTTGTTGCCGTTCAAGCCGAACACCCACGCGATCCTCACGATAAAGAACTTTTCCAGCGTCTGCGCAACGGCAAGCTCGCCGTCAAGCTTGCTCTGACCGTAAGCATTGAGCGGCGCAAATTCCCTGCAGTCCGCCTGCCACGGCTCCTCGCCCTGACCGTCAAACACGTAGTCGGTGCTGATGTAGAGCATTTTGCAGTCGAGCTTCCTGCATGCCTCGGCAATATTCCGCGTGCCGCCGGCATTGACTGCAAAAACCTTTTCGCGGTTTTCCTCGTCCTCTGCGGCGTCCACCGCCGTCCACGCCGCGCAGTGGATCACGGCGTCCGGCTTTATCTCGCTCAGCGCCCTGTCAACAGCAGCCTTGTCGGTGATATCAAGCCGCACATAATCATCGCGGGACTTCTCCATGATGTCGGAGCCGACGCATTCCAATCCGCGCCTGCTCAGCTCATGCATCACATCATAGCCGAGCTGACCTCCGACGCCGGTAACAAAAACCTTCATTTTATCTGTTCCCATACATTTTCTCATAATAATCCCGATACTCGCCGTTGATGATCTCCTGCCACCATTCCTTGTTGTCAAGGTACCACCGGATGGTCTTTTTGATGCCGTCCTCAAACTTAGTTTCCGGCAGCCAGCCGAGCTCGTTGTGGATCTTGGTCGGGTCGATCGCGTATCTGAGATCATGACCCTTGCGGTCGGTAACATAGGTGATCAGGCTCTCGGGCTTGCCGAGCTCCCTGCAAATCAGCTTCACGATATCAATATTAGCCATTTCATTGTGTCCGCCGACATTGTAGACCTCGCCGACCCTGCCCTTGCGGATGATCAGGTCGATCGCCTTGCAGTGATCCTCCACATACAGCCAGTCGCGCACATTCTCGCCCTTGCCGTAAACGGGCAGAGGCTTGTCCGCCAGCGCGTTCGCGATCATCAAGGGGATCAGCTTCTCGGGGAAGTGATACGGTCCGTAGTTATTCGAGCAACGCGAGATCGTCACAGGCAACCCGTAGGTGCGGTGATACGCCAGCACCAGAAGATCGGCGCCCGCCTTCGACGAGCTGTAGGGACTGGAGGTGTGGATCTGGGTCTCCTCGGTGAAGAAGAGATCGGGGCGGTCGAGCGGCAGATCGCCGTAGACCTCATCTGTGCTGACCTGATGATAGCGCTGAATGCGGTACTTGCGGCAGGCGTCCATCAGCACCTGAGTGCCGAGGATATTGGTCTGCAAAAAGATCTCGGGGTTCTCGATCGAGCGGTCAACATGGCTCTCCGCCGCAAAGTTGACCACGATGTCGGGATGCTCTTCTTCAAATAACCGATAAACTCCCTCTCTGTCACATATGTCGAGCTTTACAAAGCGAAAATTCGGATTATCCATCACAGAGCTCAGGGTGGACAGATTGCCCGCGTAGGTCAGCTTGTCCAGGCAGATGATGCGGTCATCCGGGTGCTCGCCAAGCATGTAAAAAACGAAGTTGGAGCCGATGAAGCCGGCGCCGCCTGTTACGACGATATTCATTCTGTTACCTCAATTCATCTATATATTTTCCGTCCAGTACATCCTTCAAATACTGTCCGTATTGGTTCTTTTTCAATTCCTCATAAACCGCCATGACGTCATCGCGGGAGATCCAGCCGTTGAGATAGGCGATCTCCTCCAGGCAGGCGATTTTGCGGTGCTGGTGATCCTCCACCGTCTTTACGAAAACAGTCGCGTCAACAAGGCTTTCGTGCGTACCCGTATCCAGCCATGTAAAGCCCTGACCGAGCAGCTCCACATTGAGCGCGCCCTTTTCAAGAAAGATCCGGTTGAGGTCGGTGATCTCCAGCTCACCTCTCTCCGAGGGCTTCAGATTCCTCGCGTATTCCACTACCTTATTGTCGTAAAAATACAAGCCGGTCACGCAGTAGTTCGTTTTGGGCTGCGCGGGCTTTTCCTCGATCGAGATCGCCTTGCCGGCTTTGTCGAATTCAACGATACCGAAGCGCTCGGGATCGTCTACATAATAGCCGAACACCGTCGCTCCTCTGCCCTCCTCAGCGTTCCTGACAGCAGTCAGAAGGCGCTTTTTCAATCCATGGCCGGCAAAAATATTGTCGCCCAGCACCATTGCGACACAGCTGTCGCCGATGAAATCAGCGCCGATAATGAACGCCTGTGCCAGTCCGTCGGGGGACGGCTGGACAGCGTAGCTGAGCGAAACGCCAAACTGATGTCCGTCGCCCAGCAGCTCTTCAAAGCGCGGCGTATCCTGCGGGGTAGAAATGATCAATATCTCCCTGATGCCCGCGTTCATCAGCACGGACAGCGGGTAGTAGATCATCGGCTTGTCATAAACCGGAAGCAGCTGCTTTGAGGTGACGCGGGTGAGCGGATACAGGCGCGTTCCCGAGCCTCCTGCCAGAATAATACCTTTCAAATCGATCTCTCCTTCGGAAATTCCGTCGATATGCTATGTGAAAAAGCGGCGCACCTGCCGGGAGCCTGCCGTATCAATGCTTCCCGTACTGTTTGAGAGCGTGCAGCTCCGCTTTGATTTGACCTGACTTTTTGAAAACGCCGTGTATAGGACGATAGATCACAACAAAAGGATACAGGATCATATGTCTGTACACGAACGGGTGACAAAGCTGCAGGGAATCCCTCGAAGGAAATATCCTGCGCAGGATATACCGACACTTTCCTTTTCCGCCGCCGTTCTTTTCCAGCTTTCCTTCAACGCGGTGGAAATACGTGCCGTAGCAGCCTGATTCTATATAATACAAAAGCGAGCGGGTTTCGGTCTCGGACAGCTCTCGCCTGTCGAACACCTTTTCCGCGAGGAGCCGCGCCTGTTGCTCAAAGTCTCTCAGACCCATTTTTTCAAGCTCGGCGTCGATATACTCCCGCGACAGGACGCCCGCATATTTCTTCTCGAACACATAAATATCCAGCAGGGCGCGCAGACCGGTTCCGCCCTCCGAGTAATGCTTGAACATATGGCAAATGAGGTAATCGTAAAAGTCCTCGAGCGACATATGATAGCCGAAGCTGTTGTCCGGGTCCTTTTTGCGCAGATCCGTTTTATCGCGGTAGTATTCAAACAGCCTGCGGTGCGGATAGCGGTAGATCAGCGAGCGGTGCATCTCAAAGTTGAGCATCGGAGGCTTTGTATAGATATCATGCCCGTGATCGGTATGAAAAAACTCCTTGCAGGTATATCCCAGACCGAGCATCACTTTTCTGAGCTGCTTCGCCTTGCCGAAGTCAAAGAGGATATCGTTGTCCGACATCTCTCTCATATAGGAACGCGGATAGCAGTCCTTGAGGATAATGCCCTTCAGGGGAAGATACCAGATGCCGTTTTCCTCCATGGCGCTCAGGAGCTTGGCTCTTTCCGAATCAAAAATAAGCTGTCTGCGTATTTGATTGCCCTTTGCGTTGCGCCATTCCCCGGGAAGCTCGGTTATTTTTTCAAGCGCTGCCGACGCCGCGCAGACGAGGTTGTGACTGCGCGCCATGGCAAATACCTCGTCCATGTCCATTTTGCCGCAGACCTCGGGATCCGGCGTATCTCCGCCGACCGCGCAGGACAAAAGATAGATCAGATCCCAAGCGGTTTTAAGCATAGTGTTTTGTGCCAAATCCAGCTCCCCCCTTCTTCTGCGACTGCGAACGAAGTATTATTTTGAAAGCATTCGCTTGAGCTTCTTCCTCACCCTGTCCGCCGTTGAGTCAGTGCCGTATTTTTTTATCATATAATCCATTCCGTGCTCATGGTAATCCTTCCAAAAACGCGTTCTGCCGGAAGCAGCCGGCGTTGGAGCGATCAGATTCTTTTGCAGGCAGTCCGCAGTGTCTGACTCAAACCAAAGCACCTTGTCCCTGACCTCGTCGAACAGCCTCTGTCCTTTTTCGGTATGGACGAGGACAAGGGAAACACCGTCTTTGTCATAATGCTCGGGATGGCTGTTTTTCAAGTTCCAAAAATCGCCGATAGTGATATCCACCGCGCGCCGAAGCGTGGCGTAGGGGCATTTGTGGCACGATAAACGAAGCGCCTTGCGGTTGTAGAACATCTTTGTATAGGTGTGTATAGGCACCTCGGAGCCGTTTATTACAGCCACCGCCGTCGGTCTTTCCCAGCCGTTTCGTTTATCCCGAAACGACAGCGCTTCTATCCTGCCCTGCTTTTCGATATATTCGGCATAGTCGTACCACAGCTGAGGACTGGACGAGCCGTGACAAATGATATCCGTCACGGTAACGCGGTCCGAAAAACCTTTTGCCGCGGCGAAGGAACGGAAGCCCGCCGCCTGACAGCCCATTCCAACGAACAGCAGCTCGCCGTCGGGGTGATCCTTCAGCCACTGCTCGGCAGCTCTGAAGCTGTCGCCCGGAACAGACTGAAAATACTTTGAGCCCCGCGCCGCGTCGCGCTCCTTTTTCGAGGTGATGACGCGGAATTCCTGCCTGTGCGTTTCAAAATCAAAAGAAGAACATACAACGGCGTTGCCGCTGTTGAGAAACACATCGGACAGAGCGGTGAACGCGCCGCCGGAGGACGACGCCATCAGCGCCTCATGATCCTTCAAGCGCATGCCGTAAGCCTTTGTTTCTGTCATCATCATTTCAACCCCTATTCTTTTGCGAGAAAGCCCTTCTCCCTTTGATCCGCCTTGAAGGCGCACACAGAGAGACAGCGATAACACCTGACGCACCTTTCGGCGTCTACCGTCGGGTAGAGAAAGCCCTCGTCGTCGGGCTCCATTTCGATCGCGCCGACAGGACATACCGCGAAGCATGCGGTACAGCCGCAGCAATTCTCGCGTGCCTCATAAAGCTCGGGCAGCGGCTTGGTTTTTTTGTCCGCTTCACGGTTGCGGTACCGCGTCGACTGATGCGGACGGCAGGTTTCTGTCATGAAACACCCTTCCCTTCGATTGCTTTTCTGCGGCAAAGACTCAGCCCTTGCGCAGAAGTCCTTTTATCAGACCCTTAGGATTTGCAAGGAAGCGCCTGATCAACTGCCTGTTGATCACAAGCGCATACGCGACGGCAACTGCGACGCCGACACACTCCACGATCAGCACGCCGGAGTAGTAGCATACGCATACCGCAGCGCCAACGCCTGCCGACATAAGCACATTAACGATCTTCAGCTTGGCGTTGACATACTTTTTCAGATCGATATAACGCCAGATCGCGTTTACGCCGTATCCGACAACAGAGGAGATGGCGGCGGCGTACAGTCCCAGCCAATTGATCAGCGCAAGGCAGACGATCACGTTGAGCACCGCTCCGACGATCGTTGTCTTGGCGATCTCCTTGGTCTTTTTCAAGCCCACATACACAACGCTGTACAATCCCTGAATGACATTGAATATGGACGCCAGCATATAAATGGGAATGATCGGCAAAGCGTCGCGATACGCCGGGTTAGGAACGATAATGCCGAAAACCAAGGGCATAACCGCGACGATCAGGATCGCCGTGCACGAAAACAGGTTGAAAACCGTATTGATAACTCTCGCAAAAAATACGTCCCTGTCCTTGTCGTTGATATGCAGCGCGGCGGATTCCGTCCACGACAGATTGAATATCGTAAAGGCGGTGGTGTATACCGTCGGGAATTTGTGGCTGATCGAAAGCAGACCGTTGCTTGCCACGCCCATAAACATCGAGACGATCGTTCTGTCGGACGCTCCCATCACCCACCAAGCGAGATTGTTCGGGATCAGGGGTATGCAGTAGCGAAAGCATTCAAAGAGCTGCTTCTTCGAGCACGCCTTGAGATCAAAGCGGCGGTAGATCCTCAGCGTGAGCATAATAAACATACCGCCGCAGATATTTCCGACCACATAGGAGGTCAGCATACCCGTTACGCCTAAATGGAAAACCACCAGCAAGAGTATGTTGCATAGGATCGTGGCGAGCGCCGTTATTATACTTGCGACCGCATAGGAGGTATTTTTGCCCAGTCCTCGCGCCGCCTGCAGCATAAAGCTGGAAAAGGCGACCGCCAGCACATAAAAATACAGGTTCCATAAATACTCATACGGATAAAATATAAAAACCACCGCGAATATCGCCAACAGGATCACGGACTGCAGCACGACAAAAGCAAACGCCGAGCTGATCAGGCGAGATTGTTCCTTTTCCGAGCCTCTTATGTCTACCAAAAACCGGAACAGCGCCTGTTCGATCTGAAAAAAGACGATCGGAAGCAAAAGCTGCTGATAGGTAGAAAGAAGGTCGGTCGTGCCATATTCGCTCGTGGTCAGGATCGACGTGTACAGCGGCAGCAAAAAAAAGCTGAGAAACTGGGTACATATTTTACCGATTGTAATGATAGCCGTATTTCTGACTAATTCTTTTTCCTTACTCATAAAAGCCCTCTTGATCTCGGGACATGTCAGTGCGACGCACTTCAGAAGAAGATCGTTGTCTGTCAAAAAGCAACACTGCCTCAAGCAGCGAAACAGCAAACGACGCCGCACCGATCAATACATTTTTTATCAGTTGTTCTCCCTTTCCTTTGCCGCGCGGAAAACAGAGTCAATAAACTCTGTCGATATCGCTTTGCGCTCGGTAAAGCCCGTGCTGTTTTCGCATGAGACCGTTACTAAGTCATCGTCTGCCGGCGTGACGCGCACCGTTCCGAGCAAATCGGCGGCACGCTCCCCCAGCTCCTTCTGATGGAGATACATCAGTTTTTTCTCGAAAATCGCAGAAAAGGAGGTCGCGTGGAACGAATTCGTGAACACCGCGTCGGCGTGCTCGATCAGCCAGACGAACTCACGCGGGTCCGCGTCCGCGATAAGCTGCGCGCTTTTGGAACGGACGCGTCTGTTCAACGGATGAACGGTGAACAGTCTGATGTTCTGCTTCCGCGCATAGCGCTCCGCTCTTTCGATGCAGTCCGCGTCATCGCGCAGCAGATACATCACGGCATATCGCTCATCCGGCGCCACCGACTGCGGCTTTTTGCCGAACTGCTTCCAATATGAAGCCGTCGGCAGGAACACCGGATCCACTACGGTCTTGACCTCCAGCCCTAAGGAGGACAGCATTCTCTGCGAGCCTGCCTCTCTGACTGAAATAAAATCAAAGTCCTTCAGAGCGTCCAATGTTTCGGCGGACTCATAATCAGACCTTTCGACCACACTCAGACTTGCTGCGTAGGAGGCCTTCACGCAGTCCTTCGGCACCCCCTTCAGCAGGTAAGGCGCAACATCGCCGACTATCCTCTTGTTCCATATCTGATCGCTGCCTGCAACGATCAGGTCAAAATCCCTCGCGAGCCGCTCAGGGTCATAGGCGATGCCCGAGGGCACGCCCAGCTCCTCTTTGCGGAACTCGTCAAACCGTTTGTGTATCCTCGGACGCTCCGTTATTTGAAGCGTCTTTTTCAAAATGCCCCTCAAGCCTTTTCCGCAAAAAGGATTGAGAGAGTAAAACCTCCGCTCTTGCTCCGGCGTATAATCAATAAAGGACACCTCCGCGCCCAGAGCGGAAAGGTAATGCTTTAAGGCGCACGCCTGCAGCATCGCGCCGTAGTTATCGGCAAACTGAAATGTCAGAACTGCAACTCTCATATGATCTATCCTTCTCTTTTTCTGTTGATGCGCAGAATGTAGTACTCGCCCATCGCGCAGCTGCACAAATAGGGTATCAGCATCTGCGAATCGTACAGCGGATTACCCGTAAGGCAGTATAGGAGAAACATCGTCTGCATGGAAATGCTCAGTGTGAGCGCAAGCGTGCATGCGGGATCTTTCTCCGCCTCGGTCTTTACATAGCGCAGCAGCGCTCTGATCGCCCGTACATAAAGCAGGACGAACAGCCCAAAAAACGGAGCGGCTCCGAGAATGCCGTTCTCCGCGAGCAGCTGCAAAAAAACATTGTGTGCATTCAGCAGCTTATTATATACGGCAAGATAGTAGTATTTATAATGATCCCAGCCGATTCCGATGATGGGATTCTCGGCGAAAAAGCGAACCGCCACGGAATTGAGCTCGCCTCTTCCGGTAGTGATATCGCCGCGCTCGCTCGTTTCGATGAACCGGTTGATAAAATTGTCCAGCGCGGGAATAAATGTCCTCGCGATAAAAAACAGCAGCACGATCAAAATGACAACGCCTATGATCTTGACTATCCTCTTGCTCGGCTTATCAGCGTTAAGACAAAAATATGCGATGAAAATGCCCACCGCACCGAAGATCAGAACCGCTCTTTTTCCGGTCAGCAGAAGGGCGATCGCCGTAATTACCACAAGGATTATCAGCGGCAGCTTTCTTTTGTTCCTGCGGTTCATCAGACAGACGGACAGGATCACCAATCCCACGGAAAGATATATTCCGTTTGTACTGAAATGTCCTGCAAGTCCGGGGATTTTTCCGATGCTGAAAACCCAGATAAGGTCATTATAGTACATCGCGCTCTTGAACAGGGGCAGGATCGACGAGGTATAAAAACCGGGAATGGCGTATTCCAGAATAGTGACCGTACTGTGAAGAAGTACCCACGCAACGGAAATAAAGATAAACGGCATGTGCCATTCCTTGACGTTCATGGCAAGAACCAAAAATATAAAAGAAGCGATTATTACAAAGTCGTTTTCATATACGCCTCTTGAAAAATTCCCGTTCCTGTTTATCAAAATTACTGCTATACACAAAAAAGCAAGCACTATGATCGGCAGACTGCGTTTGGCAAACCTTCCCGAAGACACAAAAAACATACCGACAAGAATGACGCCGAACGCTGCGATAACGACCGCTACGGATTGAAAGATATAATTCTTGATGCCGCCGGCAGTGAAGCTGTAGGTCAAAAGCACCAGCATCACGATAAAGGATACTATCTGTTTGAGGTTGAAAGTCACTTGTTTTTGTATCATTTAGCACCACTTCTCCACCTGAAAAGACCTTCCATTACCTTATCGGAAGCTCTTTTCGGGAATGATTCCGGCTTCACCGTCATGCCTGACAGGTCAGACGGCTGACCTGCAAGCGAAAGATCGACGATCCGGTCGTTTTCTGTCGCGTTCAGCGGGATCTGCGCGCTGCTGCTCTTATACGCCTCAACACATCGCCTGACGGCGGACGGATCCGCAAAAAATGAACAGAGCTCGTCGCTGCTGTCCATCACCGTTCCGCAGCGGCGCTGCCTGATCTGCGCCTGGATATTGCCGCTGTCAGGATTGCTGATGATATAGCAGTTAGCGGAATACGCCTCGTAAAACGTATAGGAATATGTTTCCCTGCAGTTCGACCAGAGCATGACGCAGTCGATCTCATGCTCGCGCAGCGCGTCGGTCATGGCGTTGAGATTGTCTCTGAATTCGACACTGACATGGCGGATATCGCTGCGTGATAACGGCTTCCGTCCGAAATAATAGAACTCATAGGCGTTCGTTTTTCCTGACTGATCTACGATCTTAAGAAAATCCTCCCAGCCCTTAAGGGCGAGCTGGTTTCCGACAAACGCCACTCTGAGAGGCATATGCGTGCTTCTGTTTCCCTCATAAGCGCCGTGCATCACCTGATGATACAACACAATGGCTTTGTCAGCCAGCCGTGGATAGCCTGCAACGAACTGCTGCCTTGCGGCGTCTGACGGACAAACAAAGTGATAATCCGCTTTAACGCTGTTCAGAACGCTCAAAAAGGCTTCTCTGTGTCTGAGGGAATCGCGGTAATAGCTGCAATTCGCGCATTCCTTCTCGTCAAGGATCCCGCTGCACAGCGCCCCGTTGTCGGAGCGCAGCAGATTGATCGACACACAGAGGTTGTAATAATCATGCACATAGAAATAAACCTCGGCGTCGAGCGCATTAAGGATCGCGCAGAGACTGCGGATGTTGACATTTTTCAAATGGTGCACGTGGATGCAGGAAAGGCAGAGCCCCTGTTCCGCGGACAGCTCCTTCAGATACGCCATAACGCCCTCTGTGCGGAACGCGCCGATAAAGCTGTCGTTGAAGATGATACCCCAAAAGGGGTTTGAGTGAATAGGATAATTGTGAAAAAGATTCAGAGGGAAAAGGAAAACGTAATCGACGCCCGCCTCCCGAAACATTTTGCTGTGAGCCAGTATCACCTTATCGGTCCCGCCTACACTTGATCTGTAGTCGCCGTAGGAAACGCTCAGCACGAACCTTTTCTTCATCTCGGTAATTCTCCGTTTGCCTCCAGAGCGTTGCGGATCGCCTCCAGATTGCGGTATCCGCTTCTTTCGTCGGGCTCAAGATATCCGCCCTCTGCCCACTCATTCCACGCGTACATGAACATCAGATCCTTGTGATAGACATTCTTGGCGCGGCTGATCTGCTCTGTCAGATATTTTTCGAATTTTTCCGGCGTATCGCCGACATAAACGCGTCCGGACTTTCCGTGACGCGGGGTGTTATCCCAACCGACAAAGGCGCCCGGAACATTTTTCTCTGAGGTCGGGGTCCTTTGGAGTATCGCGTTCCACGCGTCGTCATATTCAACGAAGTTATTGACCAGCTTGCCGTTACCGACGAACTTGAGGTTCTTGCCGGTCCTTTTTTCCAGCCACTGTGACGCCTTTCTTTTCATCGCGCGAAGATACTTGTGGCGGTCGGCGTTAAGATCATAAAAAGCGTAATGGGGCTGGAACTCGATATTATATGTAAACATGCTGTCGTCCTTGTCCTTCAGCAGATCAAAGTCGATGTTCTGATAGGCAAAGCACATCCCGTCAAAGCCGTTCTCCTTGGCGAGCTTATCCCACAGCGCGAGCATTTCCTGAAGGCAGGGAATGATCTCGGGGCGGTAGATGACATAAAGAGGACGGTTGTCCTCCTTGATGTAGCGGTCGTCACGGAAGAACGGGAGCATGTAGTCAAAATGCTCCTTCCATTCCTTTTCCGTTCCGTATTCCTGACCGATCAGGACCTTTTTCTCGCCGACCCACGCCCTTGTCCAAGGCTCGTTTGCCCAGCAAACGCAGAACGGAAGGTCGACCTTTTTGTTTTCGAGCATCTGCTCCATCGGCTTTTCCAGCAGGAGCTTTCCGTTAAACCAGTAATGATAGTAGCAAAAGCCGTAGATACCGTATTTTTTTGCCAGCTCCGCCTGCCAGATCTTGACGTCGTCGTCCAGCAGATTATAATAATTTCCATCGAGCGGCACACGAGGCTGCTCGTGACCCTCATAGATCGGCTCCGCCTTTTTCACATTGACCCATTCGGTAAAGCCGTCGCCCCACCACTCGTCATTTTCCGGAATGTTGTGGAACTGAGGCAGGTAAAACGCGATAATTCTCATAAAATATTCTCCTATATATCAACCGTTAAAGCGTATCTCGTCCAACAGGATTGCGCACGCCTTTTCCGGAATGAAATCCTTGCTTTTTTCAAGCGTCAGCGACCGCATCCGGCCACACGCTTCACGGTCTTTCATTGCCCTTTTTACGGTTTCGGTCAGTGCGCCGATATCGTGTGTTTCAAACAGATAACCGGTGCAGCCCTCCTTGACCAGCTCGCTGTTAAAGCGCCAGTCGGAAGCGATAACGGGCAGACCCGCCATGAAGCTCTCGCAAACGGAGGTCGGAAAGCCCTCTCCGGGATAGTACGTCGGGAACAGCATCATATAGTAGCGGGAAAACATCTCGATACCGGCGTCTCCGGACAGCACGCCCTTGTATGACACGCAGTCCGAGAGCTTGTCAAAGAGCGTCTGATAATGCTCCTCGAATCTCTGCTCAACGGGTCCCCATACATCCAGCGTCGCGACGGTGCTGCCGGCTTCGCTGTTGACCCTGCGGACAGCCTCCGCCGCGTCGTCTATTCCCTTTGCGGGCGTAACCCTCGAAAAGGTGCAGAAGCGGAAAACCGGATCGGTGTAGGGCGCGGCGGCGTCTACCGGCTTTCTCAGTGAGAAAATCGGCATAACCTCTATCTTTTTATCGGTAAAGGCGCGCAGCTCCGACTTGAGCATCTCGGTTTCGGGCAGAATGTAATCGACGCGCCTGAAATGCCTTTTCAGGTAGCCCTTCGCATTCAGGATATCAGTCAGCCATCCTCCGACGACCGGGTAGATCAGCTGATACTTGCGCAGCTTTTTCAATTCAGCCATCAGGGGAAGAATGATCTTGATGCCGTTTTTGTTCGGCATAATAATGACTGTGCTGCAGGTATTTCCGACCCTAATGCAGTTTTTGATCAAACTAGCCTTCTCGTTCTTCCAGTTCGAGGTATCGACAGCAAGAATATTCTCCTCACCGAAGCGCTTTTTCAGTTCCTCGTAAATTCCTCTGGTCTTGCTCATCTGACCGCCGATGATCGGATTTTCGACAGAATAGCCGAGATAACCGATCAGTCCGATTTTTTTAGCCACGTCAAGCTCTCCTAATCATTTCAAATACATCAAGTGCCCTGCGAATGACATCGTCCATGTCATAGTATTTGTATTCCGCCAATCTGCCGAGGAAAATGACATCCTTTTCCTCAGCCGACAGCTCGCGGTACTTCTGAGCAAGCTCCTTCCACTCCGCCGTCGGGAAGGTGTAGAAGGGCTCCTCGCCGTCGCAGGGGATCTCCTTTAATATCGTGGTTTTATCGCTCTTCTGACCGGTCAGCTTTTTGAACTCGGTGATACGGGTGTACTCGTAGTCCATCGGCCAGCGGGTGCTGGCTACGGGCTGATATGACTCGCAGTCATGGGTCTCAAAAATGAAGCGGATGCTGCGATATTTGAGCTTGCCGAGCTTATAGTCGAAATAATAGTCAACGGGACCGGTATAGATCAGCTTTTCATACTCGATATCGTCAATGACCTCTTTGTAGTCGGTGTTCAGCATCACCTTGATCTCCGGGTGATCGAGCATATTGCGGCACATCTTGGTAAAGCCGCCCTGAGGGTTGCCCTGGTACTGATCCGTAAAATATCTTGTGTCGCGGTTTTTGCGGAAGGGGATACGGCTGATAACAGACTTGTCCAGCTGAGAGGGATCCACGCCCCACTGCTTGATGGTGAAATACTTGAAGAATTTCTCGTAGATATCTCTTCCGCCCTGAGAAAGCACGACATCCTCGCTGGTTTTGATCTCGTCGATCTTTTCCTTGCGGGATTCGATGAACGCGTCCATCTCGTCCTCTGAAAGATTCATGTTGTACAGCTGATTTATTGTTTCCAGAGAGATCGGCATCGGCACGAAGTTGCCGTTCACATATGATTTCACTCTGTGCTGATATTCATGCCATTTGCAATACTGACAGATGTAGTCAAACACTTCCTTGTCGTTTGTGTGGAAGGTGTGAGGACCGTACATCTGCACCAGGATTCCCGCGTCGTCATATTCATCATATACATTGCCGCCGATCTGACCGCGCTTTTCGATGATCAGCACCTTCTCGTGCAGCTGAGTCGCGATCCGCTCCGCCACGGTGATACCCGCCAGACCGGCGCCGACGATTACATACTTATATTTCATTATCCTATCCTCCGGTCAAAAACTCGCTCCGTATTTTTTGTGGAAGACCTTCGCCTTCACAAAGCCCACTGCCTTATTCTTCCAGTTCACGTTTTCGGTGTAGGGAAGCTCCTTGATGTCAGCATTTTTCAGCACGCCGCTTTCGATCTGACGATGCAGCCAGACATTGAACAAGCGTTCGCTGACGCGTCCGGCGTACCTTCTGTCAAAGTCATTCATGCCGGTCGTGTCAAAGCGGTCAAAAAGCTCGAACAGGATCTCAAACAGCCATGAGCAGTAGCTGTCGAACAGAGCCTTGTCCATGATCATCATGTTAAAGATATATGCCGACCTCTGCTTCATAAACGAATCAAAGGCGTTCAGGTATTCGGGCGTTTTCTCGGCAATGATCTCGCGCGCGAGGTCAAACTGTTCCTTGCCGCCGTTCATTGTGTGAGAATAATGAGAGTATACCGATTCAATGTAGTATTTTCTCTTTTTGGGGACAAGGACCTTATACTGCTCCAAGAGCGGCAGCAGCTCCTTTTCCGAGAGTATGCAGTCATACATATCCTCGTTCTTTCCCGGCTTGCGGCTCAGGAAATAGCGTCTGTAATGCACCAGACCCGTATAGTCCGCCGACAGGTTCTTCCACGCCCAGTAGAGAGCGGTCTGTGTTCCGAAGCACCAGTTCAGCTCGGAAATATTGTCACCCGTGTTATCCTTTTGGTATCCGAAATCGAGAGGCTTCCCCTCGCTGTCCGTCTTGCCCTCCGCGCCGACCTGAAGAGGAAGATAGATACTGTCCTCCGGCATACGGTACTGCTTGTGGGTCGCGACGATGATTTTTATGTTTGGATTTGTTGTCATATCAAAATCTTCCTTAAATCAAAATAGTCCTTCGCGGTCACAGTCATTAAACCAGTCGGCAAACGACTCCTCCAGCGAATAGTGGAATCCGTAATCCGAATCGCTAAGCTTTTTTCCGCAGATATTTGTACTTACCATCAGCTTCCGCACTCTGTCGGGATGTATGCCGACCTTTTTTCCGCCGATCGGACCCAATACCCTCGCGGCTGCCATCAGGAGCTTTCCGTTGACCTTTGGGATTCTTTTGCCGCCCAGATCGGTCGACGCCTTCATTGCCTCACATATCTGTTCTATCGTAAACGCGGGCTCAAACGTGCAGTTATAAATGTCATAACCCGGGAATGAATGGTCGATCATACGGTACTTGAAAAACCGAACCAGCTCCTTGACATAAACGCACGCCTTTACGGTGTCCCTGCGTCCGGCATAAAAATAGTACCCGCCCTTGATTCCTTTATATAATCTTGTCATATTGCCGTGCTCGCCCTTGCCGTATACGATACCCGGGCGAACGATCGTGAGCTCACGCGAGGCTTCCTTTTCCGCCCACCCGATGTGGATCTTTTCCGCGACGAGCTTTGATATGCCGTAGGGAGTGTTGGGTGTCGGAAGGGTCTCCTCAGTTTTGAGCTCCTCCGCAGCGCCGTAAGGTGCGATCGAGGAGGTGAACAGCATCTTTTTTATCCCGTGCTTTTCCGCAAAAGCCACAACATTCTCTGCTCCTCGGATATTAGTCTCAAAATACTCCCTGTCCTCATGTCCCGGAGTTCTGTGGACTGCGGCGAGGTTGAAAATGATATCGTCGGAAGTCGGTGAGAATTGAAAATCGATCGGCTTTCTGACATCAAGCCGGACGTATTCGACTCCCTCATTCTTTTCAACCACACCGGGCACAACGCCCTCCTCGCCCGGCATTACGATATCCAGATCATAGATCTTGTCTGTTTCCTTAACGCACTCGCTTTTCAGCAAATGTATCAAATGCGTTCCGATGAAGCCGGAGCCGCCGAAGATAATATAGTTCATATGTACCCGTCCTTTGATTTCATTATGTCGCTCAGTCTCTTTTGAACAGATCTCTGGTGTATACCTTGTCCGCAGCATCGTCGAGAACGCTGTCATAGCGGTTGGCGATGATCGCGTCACAGCCCGCCCTGAACTTGTTGATGTCATTGACGACCAGCGATCCGAAGAAGGTCATTCCGTCCTCAAGGGTCGGTTCATATACGATGACCGTCGCGCCCTTGGATTTCAGGCGCTTCATGACTCCCTGAATGGAGCTCTGGCGGAAATTATCCGAGTTGGATTTCATCGTCAGACGGTAAACGCCGACTGTGATCGGCCGCTCTTTTTCCGCGTTCCACATACTGTCGGTGCTGTAATAGCCCGCCTTCTCAAGAACCTTGTCAGCGATATAATCCTTTCGGGTGCGGTTGCTCTCAACGATCGCCGAGATCATATTCTGCGGCACATCCTGATAATTCGCCAGCAGCTGCTTGGTGTCCTTCGGCAGGCAGTAACCGCCGTAGCCGAAGCTGGGGTTGTTGTAGAAATCGCCGATACGCGGATCCAGACATACGCCGCGGATGATATCGGCGGTGTTGAGTTCCTTTACCTCGGCGTAGGTGTCCAGCTCGTTGAAATAGCTCACGCGCAGCGCAAGGTAGGTGTTCGCGAACAGCTTGACCGCCTCTGCCTCGGTGAAGCCCATGAACAGGGTGTCGATGTTCTCCTTCATCGCACCCTCCTGAAGCAGACGGGCAAAGGTGTGCGCCGCCTCCGTCAGCCTCTCGTCAGCCAAGTCCGTTCCGACAATGATACGGCTGGGATAGAGGTTATCGTACAGCGCCTTTGACTCTCTGAGGAATTCCGGGCTGAAAATAATATTCCGGCTGCCTGTCTTTTCTCTGATGCGCCTTGTATAGCCGACCGGGATCGTGCTCTTGATGACCATTACGGCGTCGGGGTTATACTGCATCACCAAGCTGATAACAGCTTCGACCGCCGAGGTATCGAAGTAATTCTTTTTGCTGTCATAATTGGTGGGAGCGGCGATAACGACAAAGTCCGCGTTTTTGTATGCCTCTTCGGCGTCCAGCGTCGCAGTCAGATCAAGCTCCTTTTCGGCGAGATACTTCTCGATATACTCGTCCTGGATCGGAGAGCGCCTCTTGTTGATCAGCTCCACCTTTTCGGGAATAATGTCGACCGCGTAGACCTTATTGCGCTGAGCAAGCAGCGTTGCGATCGAAAGCCCGACATAGCCGGTACCCGCGACTGCGATAGTATAGTTCAACGAATCATTCACAGATGATCACACCTTTTCTTTACATAATAATTCTTATACCGATATCAGATAAAACCCTTTGATACTAATCTCAAATAAGAAATAGACAAGAATAGAATTATCTGATATAATAAAACTGGTGATAAAAATGAAGTATCAGATAACAGCGGAACAAAAACAAGAAATAGAACGGGCGCGTAAGAACAACAAGAATACACAAACAGAAAATCGTTTAAAAGTATTGTATTTAAGGGCAGAAGGAGCCAGCTATAAAGAGATCATAAAGGCAACCGGATACAGCAAAGCAAATATTGCAAAAATCATCAAGTTGTATTTTGAAAAA
>Ga0256407_10005259_pt1 | contig 20901 bp, 14 predicted proteins | sample RumenRJG_04DNA_FD_193489 | JGI IMG/M metagenome (GOLD analysis project Ga0256407, IMG submission 193489) | Bovine rumen microbial communities from Lethbridge, Alberta, Canada - RJG_04 | ecosystem: Host-associated > Mammals > Digestive system > Stomach > Rumen | place: Canada: Alberta... | reverse complement strand
AAAAAAAAAAAAAAAAAAAAAAAAAAAAAAAAAAAAAAAAAAAAAAAAAAAAAAAAAAAAAAAAAAAAAAAAAAAAAAAAAAAAAAATAAAATTCAAAAAAAAAAAAAAATGAGTAAAGTCGCCTATTACTTTAACAAAGAAATTGGTAACTTCTACTACGGTCCCTACCATCCAATGAAACCCCTTCGAATGAAAATGACTCACGAAATGTTACGAGCATACAACATCCTCCCAAAATTTAATCGTATAATTCCAGAAGATCATCCAGAATTTACATCAAAAATTGATTTTACAAATTTTCATAGTGACGAATATATAAATTTTCTAATGACAGTAACCCCAGAAAACATGAATCAAATGCAAGAACAACTCCTCTATTACAGTATAGGAGATGATTGTCCTATTTTTTATGGTTTAGGTGATTTTTGTCGTATGAGTGGAACTGGTTCTGTTTTAGGAGCACATTTCATTAATGAAGGATGGTCTAAAACTAGTATTAATTGGTGTGGTGGTTTACATCATGCTAAGAGAAGTGAAGCTATTGGTTTTTGTTATTTAAATGATTGTGTTCTTGCTATTTTAGAATTGTTAACTAGACATCAGAGAGTTATGTATATTGATATTGATGTTCATCATGGTGATGGTGTTGAAGAAGCTTTTTTTTGTACTGATCGTGTTCTTACTTGTTCTTTTCATAAATTTGGTGATTATTTCCCTGGTACTGGTAGTATTAATGATATTGGTGCTGGTGTTGGTAAATATTATGCTGTTAATTTCCCTTGTTATGAAGGTATGGATGATACTAGTTTTGAATTTATTTTCCAAAGTACAGTTAATAATTGTATTGAAAAATTCAAACCTGAAGCTATTGTATTACAATGTGGTACAGATTCTTTAAGTGGAGATAGATTAGGTTGTTTTAATTTATCTATTAAAGGACATAGTATTGGTGTTAGACACGTTAAAACACTTGGAATTCCTTTTATGCTTCTTGGTGGAGGAGGATATACTTTAAGGAATGTTCCTAGAGCTTGGACTAATGAAGCTGCTTTGTCTTTGGATATTGAATTAGATGATGATATGCCTAAACATGATTATTTAGAATATTTTTATCCTGAATATAAATTAAATATGCCTGTTTCTAATATGGAGAATGTAAATACTCCTGAGTATCTTAATAGTATTTTGGAACAGATTGATGATCATTTGAAAAATATTCATATTAGTACTCCTGATTTGAATTTGAATAAAGGATGGGTTGATCCTTCTCCTGTTAAGGATTTTAATCCTAAGGATAATGAACAAGAGTTTATTGACAAACATCCTGATGAAAAATATGGGGAAAAGGATAGTGTACCTTTAAAGAATGTTGAAAATTTTGAAGATGATAAAAAAAATAAATAATGCTCATTTTTTATCAAAATTAAAATTCGTATTATTATTGTATTATGATGAGAGGATTTGATGCTCTTCTTTTTTTATTTTTGAATAAATGAATATATTTAAATTTTATGTTTAATTATTAAATTATCTATTAATTTCTTTTCTTTTCAAAATAATGAAATTTTTCCATTTGTAAAAAAAATAATTAAAATAAATGAATTATATTTGGAATTAAATAATACAATTATTATTAAAAATAAAAAATAATTTCAAATAAAATTATCAAATTATCAATTAAAAAAATAATTACAATAAAAAAATTACATTAAAAACCAAAAAAAAAAAACAAACAAACAAAAGAAAAAAACTTTAATCAGCTTTGCTCGACCCTTGATCAGTTTCCTTTTCTTCATCCTTAACATCTTCTACATTTAAACATTCACTATAAAAATCATTTCCTAAATAATGAACAAACAATTGAGAATCAATTAATTTATTTTGTATTTCTTCATAAACACCTTTTAAATTTTTAATAACATCATTTTTTTCAACATCAATATTTTTTTCTTTAATAATATGTTTTAAAAGTAATTTATATTTTTGTAATAATTTAATCAATTCTCTTCTTTCAATTAAACAATCAGGTTCCATTTGATCATGATGTTCCAATTTTTCTTTAGCAGTTTTAAATTTAGCATTACAACCCATATGTTCACAAGAAAAAGGAAATTCTAAATTTTCTGCCATATGCATAGTTTTTTCATGATATTTTAAATTTCCTTTATCATAAAATGCTCTTCCACAATTTGGAAATGAGCATTTATAAGGTCTTTCACCTGTATGACATCTATAATGTATTTTTAAATTGTAACTAGCACTAAATTTTTTTCCACAATTTGGATAATCACAAAAATATTTTTTATCACCTATATGAACTTTTTCATGTTTTTTTAAATTACCATGTTGACTAAATGATTTATTACAACCTATAAAGGAACATTTATATGGTTTTTCACCTGTATGAGTTCTTATATGATCTTTTAAATTACATTCTTTTGGAAATACTTTGTTACAGTCTTTAAATGTACAACGATAATATTTTATTTTCCCTTCTTCTGTTTGATGGATGTTTATTTCGTTTATTAAATTTTCAGGAGTTAAAAATTTGTTTTCTTCTTTTTTTATTATTTCATTTTTGGAATTTTCTAAATTTTCATTTTTGGAATTTTCAATTTTTGATTCAGGGGTAAATTCATTTTGATTTGATTTTAAATCATTTTCATTTTCCATTTTTTGCTTTTTTATTATTGGGTTAAATATTATTTTTTTTTCTTCTTTTTGATTATTTTGATTTGAATTTGATAAAAAAAGTTGTGATGCTGAAATTGGAGAATTTTTATTTTTTTCTATTTTTTGATAAAAAGAAATATTTTGATTTGTTTCATTATTTATTTGAGGAGTAAATATTGGAATTGAATTTAAATTTTGATTTGGAAAATTATTTGTTTGTAAAATAGGATAATAAAGAAATTGTTGTTGATTATTTAAAATTTGGAAATTTTGATTAGGAGGAATAATATTTGGATTATATATTAATTGTGGTTGAATAAATGAATTTGGTTGATAAATTATTGGTAACATTTGGTAATTCATTTGATTATTTTGATTATTTTGTATTTGATTTTGAAAATTTTGTTGATTTTGATTATTTTGTTCTGAAATTTTTTGAAGAAGATATGAATTTGTTAATAAAAGTGATACATCTTGGTATGGATTGTTCATATTTTTTATTTTTTTATTATTATTATTGATTCGTTATTAAATATTGATTTTAATGGAAAATAAAAATAATTTACTGATATAATTTTTCAGGTGGTAATTGAAAATATATTTTTTTATTTTAAAAGATTTATTTTTTTTTATGATTTTTAAATTTTTCATTTGAATTATATGTATTTTTTTATGAATTTATCAATGTAGTTTAATATTGTTATTTTTATTTTATTTTATATGGGATTTTTATTTTTTTTCTTGTGGCAATCTTGAAAAAAATCCTTTTCCAATTATAATAAATGTTTTTTAATATTTTTTTAAGATAAAAAATAAAATAAATTTTTTTTTAAAATAATAAATTAAAGTTAATCAATATATAAATTATATAAAAAAATATAGATTATATTAATTTATAATATTTAAAAGTTTAATTATTAAAAAAAAATAAATTTAATTATCTGTATCATATCCTTCTTCTTCTTCATAATCAAATAATTTTTTATCTTCTTTTTTTATATATTTATTTGAATTTGTATTAATAGAATCTTTTTTTTTCATTTTTTCCATTTTTTTTTCTTTTATATTCCTTTTCATAATTGGTTTTGGGAAATAATTTTCAATATTATCTTTAATATAATTAAGTTCACAATTTAATTCAGAATAATTTTTTTTATTATATTTAAGTTTATTACTTATATCAAATTCTAAATTTTGTTTTTCTTTAATTATATATTTTTTAAGTATTTTAATATCAAATTCAGTTATTTCTATTTTATTATTTTTTTCTTCAAAAAAAGAAAATTCATTTAAATTAATTGAAGCATTTGTTTCATTATTTTCACTATCATATACAATCGCATTATTAGTTAAATCTAAAGTTTGATTATTAAAATTATCATCATCATTATCATTTTCTTCATTTTCAAAAGTAACTATTAATTAAAAAAAAATAATTACTTGGTTGAATATTATCAAAATTTAAATTTTGAATATTCTCATCTTCATTAAACTAAATTTTATATATTAAAAAATCATAATTTACTTTTTCAAATATAAAATCATTCTCAAAATTTAAATTAATCTCATTTTTATCTTCCATTTGATAAATGTTTAAAACTTATTTATAACAATTTTAATTTAAAAAAAATAAAAAATTAAACTTAAGAATTTATTTTTTAAAAAAGTAAAAAAACTCAAAAAAAAAATTTATTTAGCAAAAGAAAAATAAGCAATAAAACTCTTATCAATAAATTTACTATTAATAGAAATATATTTATATTTATCATTAAGTAAACAATATCTTTTCTTCCCAGAATTTTTTCCATTATCATCAACAATCATTAATAAAACAGAAATTTCTGGAATTTTAACTAAATCTTTAAAATACAATTCTAAATTTGAATTATTTTTTTTTTCCTCTGCTTGATTTTTCAAAAAATTAGGATCTTTCATTTCTTCAATTGTATTAGGAAGAGGAATAAGAATATCTTTATTAAAAATAAATGGTTCAACTGGTTTTTTTTTTCTTAATAAATCTGCTGTTTCTCTAAAAGCAATTTCTCCTCTTGTTAAAGCAACTTTTAATTTTTTTTTAAATGTTCTTTTTATTATTTCTTTTTCTTGTCCTGTTTTTTTATCTATTACTGTTTCTTTTACTTCATTTATATATTGAATTGCATCTTCTACTTTTTTTGCATATGATGATGGGTCTTGTCTTATTTTATTTATTAATTCAAATACTTCTTTATTATAATCTAATTTTAAATGTGGTGATTTTTCTTCATTTTCTTATTTTTTATTTTCTTCTATTATTTCTATTTCTTTTTCTTTTTTTTCTGATGTTGGTTCTTCTTTTATTTCATTTTTTATTATATTATTTTCATTTTTATTTATTTCATTATTTATATTATTTTCATTTTCATTATTATATCTATTATTCATATTATTTCCAAATGATATTGGATTTTTTGATTTAAATGTAAAATTTTTAATATCATCATATAAATCATTATTATTATTATCTATCATTTCAAAATTTGTATTTCCAACTTCAGGAGTAGAAAATTTACATAAATTCCCCATTTTAACAAAAAATATAAAAAATTAATAAAAATTAAAATTAATTAAATATAAAACATATTTTAATTTTTATGTCACAAAGACCAAAAACAACAACAGGTACCCGTAACACAAAAACTCCATCATTATCATTAACAGACCATAAAGTAAAAAACATATCAAAAATAGGACAAAAACCAGAACAAGCATTTATAGAATTTATAAATCATGACATAATAAAACCATTACAAAGAAGAAACATATATTCAGCAATAAATTTCCCAAATCAACAAAATCATAATAGTTCAAATTCAAATATAATAAATAATAATAACATTAATAATAATAACAAATCAAATAATATAAATTACAAATTCAATCAAAGACCTTTAACATCAAAATGGGCATTAGGAACAACCACTCCTCCAATTAATTGGGAAACATTACCAAAACAACAACAATTTAAACAATATTATTTCCCTCCTAATTATAAAAATAAAAAACCAGAAGAATATCGTTCATATTCACTAAAAACTGATCATATAGGAATTAGAGATAATAAAATAAATAAAGTAAAAGATAATGAATCATTTTTAAAAATGAAAGCAGAATATTCAACACAAATAGAAAGTAAAAATGGTTGGAGTGCAAATAATGGTTTTTTAACAGTTAATAATAGACCATCAGTTAATTATAATATTATTAATTTTCAACCTTTGAAAAATGAACCAAATATTAAAAATGGTTCTATTATAAATAAACATTATAATAATAGACAAAAAGGTGTTGGTGAATATGCTGATTTGAATTATACTTATAGACCTAATTATAATAAGGATTATGCTAAATTATTTAATGATAATCCACAAAGATTTAGAAAGTTTACTGGGATTTTTACACAAATGTATGATGCTACTTTTAGAAATGGAGGATTGGGAAATCCATTTGAACATCATAAAGTTAATATTGTTAATAATAATGTTAATAATGTTGTTATTGATGGAAGTAATATTGGAAATAAATAGAAGGTTTTTGTTTTAATTTTTTTTTATTAAAAAAAATAATATTTAAGTTATTTTTTTAAATATTTAAATATTCTATTAATATTATAATAAAATAAATTTTATAAAATTAAAATTATATAATTTTTTTTTATTCTATTTTTTCTGCATTTTTTACAATTTCCATTACTTGTTTTTTTGTTTTTCTTGCTTGGTTATAACCAAGGAAAATAAAAATAAAAATAAGATAAGCAGTATTAAAATAAAAATTATAAAAATTCAAAATTGGAAGTGGAGTAACAATAATTAAAAAAATAAAATGCATTAACAAAAATTTCGGAACAGTATAAATTTTATGATCCCCAAAAAGTTGAGGTAAAAAATCAGATTTATAAAAATCTCCAACAGCACTTTCATAATAATTACTAAAAGCAAACTTCCTTAAAACTTTAGCATTCATAATAAAATAAAAAATGGCCCAACCAAACCAAATAAAATAAGGATATTTAATCAATTTAAAAAAAGTATCATCAAATTTAAAACTAACATCCCCAATACTAACTAAAGTACTTCCTTCAAAAATATCATTATGATATAATTTATGTTTCCATCTAATAGCCCAAACAGTCATAAAAGGAAGAACATGAATAGAACAAGAAGATAAATAATCAGTATTAGAAATATCAGCTTGATTATCACAAACGACAACAGCTAAAGAAATAATTCCAGAAGCAATTGAATATTCAGCAATGAATAAATCTCTATTATTATCTTTAAATAATATTATATAAAATAATAAGTAATTTCCAATGTAACATATATCAATTAGAAACATTAACCATCTTTCTATCCAAAATCTTATATAACGATATATTATTATGTATATGTGGAGGAGTACTTCTAATTTTAAATACCAGTTTAAATTTTTTCCTAGGAGATATGCTAAGATTATTATTGATGGAATACTTCTTACGTTTGTATAATAGTCCATTTGAGTTATAAAATGCTTGTTTAGGTATTTTGCTAGTTTTGATTGAGTCTTGAATCTATCAATTGGATGAAGAGGGTTTATTGTTGGGACTTTTATTAAATTACCATTTTCATCTATTATTTCCATAAGTAAAATAATAATATTTTTTTTTTATAATTTTTTAATTTTTTTTTTTTAATTTTTATTAATATGGAAAAAGATAATGAAAATGAATTAAATAAACAAAATGAAGAACAATTAAATAATTTAGCAAAATATGATGAATTAAAAGATAATTTAGTTTTAAATGATTTAGAATTATTTTATAAAACTGGTAAATTTCCATATATATTTTTCCTTCATATATTATCTACATTAATAATAACAATAATAATATTAAAAGGTGATCAGAATTTAAATAATTTAATGCAACAAACACGTTCAATTCAATCAGTTTTTTATTTTTTTGAAAATGCAGAAGATCCAAATGATAATTACCCAAGAACATATTATTTTACAACTTTACCAGACTTATTTGAACATATGGATAAATTAATAAATTCTATATTTAATATTAATAAATATATTGCTTATAATATTACTTATAAAAATGATACTAATTTAAAATTTCAATTTACATATAGAAAAAATGCAAAAAATATTTCTTTCAGTGAATTTCCTAATGTAACTTGGCCTTATTCAATTGATATTATTAATAATAAAGTAAATCCTATTAAAGAATATTTTAAATATAATTTTACAATAATTAGAACTTTTCTATCATTAACTAAAGAAATTTCTATTGAATTAGTATATGATTATGATAGATTAAAAGATGATGTATGTCAAGAAGTTTCTATTGTTTTATCATATGATACAAGTAGAATAGCAAAAATTGCATTTACTCCTATTTTTTATTTTGATAATTGTCCAAATAAATTAATAACAATAGAATCATTTAAAAAAGGATTTTCAAATTCATATTCATTTCTAAGTTTAATATTAATAATATTTTCAATATTACAAATAATATTTCTATCAAAAAAATATTTAATAATGTTCAAAATAGTAATATACATTAAAAAAAAAATAAAAAATATAGACTACAACTTTTCAATAGAAGACATATACACAAATACAGGAAAAGACATTTGGGATAAAATATCATTAAAAGACATAATAAGTCTTTTTCCAAAATTCTTATTTTCCATTTTAATATCTTCAATATTAAATTTCTTAGGTGGTTTAACATATATAATAATACCTTTTTTAAATAATATAAACCAAATATTATTTGGTTTCTCATCAATAATATCATATATTTCAATAGCATATTATTTTCAAAGTGATAAAAAATATTATTTATTCTATAACACATTAAGTAAAAGTACAAAAGAATATAAAGGATTATTAATTACATTTCTTCTTTTATTTTCAGGATTTACAATTTTACATATAATAATTTTTTGTCATAGTGATAAATGGTATGATGGTTTCCAAGGAGGATTTTTAACACTTTTTGCTGCAACTTTAGGTGATTTATTATTAGATATTTGGTCAAGTACTTTAGACTCACATCCTATTATTACATTAATTTTTGGTTTTACTTTATTTGTTGTTTTCTTAGGTAATCATATAAGAGTTATGTTCACTATGACACAAGAAAGTTTTCAAATTGCTAATTTAGAAAATAATAGAAGTTGGTTAGATAATAAATTTGATTTTAGAGATTATTTAAAACAAGAATTTAATTATGATAATGAAAAAAAAGAAAAGGATGATGATAAAAATTTCGTTGTTGATGATGTTTGGATGAGAGCTATTATTAATAAGGATGATTTGAATAAATTAGAAAATATTGATTTTAGTAAATTAAAAGTTAAAGGTTATAATGTTGATGCTATTATTAATTATTTAAAGGATTTTAGAAATGAAGCTAAAAGGAAAAAAATTTCGAAATTGACTTATGAAGAAATTTTATATAATGGTAATAATAGTGATATTATTAAAATTGCTAATAAAAATGGGGAAATAAAAAATATTTTTGGGAATTTGTTTTTGATTTTTGATAAAATTTCTAAAATTAGTGAATTAGGAGAAGATAATTATAATATATTAATAAAAGAAATATGTGAAAATAATTTAGAAAAATTAGATAAATTAAAAAATCAATTAAAAAATCAGATCAATAACATAATCATAAACTAAAAATAAATATAAACAAAATAAATAAAAAATAATAGAATAATATAATATTAGAATATATAGTATTTAAATTAAATAAAAGTTAATCAAAAAAAATAATATTTATTTCTCTTTTTTCCTTTAAAAAGTTTTTAAATAATTATTATAAAAATATACCTTTTTTTCCTAATTTAAATTTAGCTTTTTTTATATTATTTAAATATAAAATTATTATTTAATTAATTTTTTAATTATTTTTTTATATATAATAAAATAATTAATTTATAAATTAATTTAATAATTTTTTTTTTAAATTAATTAAAAAAATTAATGAGCATTCTATTATTTATCAATAAAAATTAAGATTATTTATATATTACATTTAATTATATAATTCAATTGATTTTTATAATAATATATATATATTTATTTTTGCAAAACTAATTAATCTAAAATTAATAATATTGATTTTCATTAATATATTATATATTTTATATAAATAAACCAATCATATATTAAAATTCATATGTTGATTTAATTATTTTGACATATATAATTTTTTATACTGAAATCAATATTGCCCAAAATATCTACATATATCATTTTAAGAAGATACAAAATGATAAAAAGAAAGAATTTAAAATGGAAAGGAAAAAAAATAAAGAACTTAATTATAAACTGTAAAACGACTTTTCTTAATAAATCTCCCATTCATTCTTGGTTTTTGTTGAGCAACTTTTGCTCTACCATAATATTTAGTAATAATAGGAATTTTAACTTTTCTATTAATTAATTTCATTTTATATTTTATAATTTTCAAAGTTCTAATTTTCCAATGATATTTACCAACTTTTTTTTCCTTTCCATAAATTTCTCCAAAAATTTCAATTAAATCTTCAATTTCTTCATATTCAGAATTTTGAGAATTTGCATTTGAAGAATCTTTTGTATTTAAATTTGATTTTGATTGTTGGTTTTTAATAAAATCTTTTAATTGTTCTTCACAATGTGTTAAAGATGATTTTATTGTCTTAAATGTTTCTTCTAAATAAAGTGATAATAAATTAATTTTGTATTTATATAATGAAATTATTTCATATTTTGAAGAATTAATAGTCTCCATTATTTTTTAACCTTTACTTTTTTATAAAAAAGTTTTTTTCTTTTCTTTTAAATTTAAAAACAAAATATGATAATAAAGATTTTTATTCACATTTAAATTTAGTAAAAAAACACTTATATTGAATTCAAATTGATTAATAATGATTAACTATATAAAAATTTATGTTAAACTCCTAATTCTTAACTTTTGAAAATTGATTGAATTAAATAATTAAAAAAAAATAATTAAATTTGAACCAACGGATTAATAGATTCAAAGCTTGTGGTTGATAAAAATGTTTTTTGTGGTGGAATTTTTTATTGAAGGAAAAAAAAATTTAATACTAATAAAATGAAAATATCATTTAATTTCTATATTAGATTTCTTTGTTTTATTTTAAAATACTAATTTTAATATTGGAAATTATAAAAATACAATATTTAATATATTAAATGATAATAGAAATTAAATTTAATTAATAAAATATTAAAAATATTGTGATTTTAAATTTTCATTTTCTCTTTTTAATTTTTCTATTTCAATTGCCATTTTACTATTAAGTAAAGAATTATTTCTTAATGTTTCCATCATTTGATTTTGTTGAATTTCAAATTGTTTAATTAAATCTACATGAAGTGTATTTATTTCATCATGAATAAACATTTTTAATTTATTTACTTCATCTTCAATTTTATTATCAATATAATTTTGAATACTAGGATTTAAATTTTGATTTTGAAAAATATTATAATTATTATTATTATTTATATTATTGTCAATAGGATTTTTATTTATAAATAATTGATTTTTTTTTGTATTTAATGAACTTATTATTTTATTTTCTAAAGCATTTTGAATTTCATTTTGTTCATCAATTTGAATTGTATTTTCTTTTTTTTGATTTATATTTTGAATATTTGTATTTATAATATTATTATTTAAATGTGTAAAATTATTTTTATTTTTAATAACATCATTTTTACTTTGATAAGGTTTTTTATTTTCATCAATATCATTTAAAGCATTTTTTTTATTAGTAGAAATTTCATTAACTTCATTTAAATTTTTTAAATTATTCAAATTATTATTAATATTATTATTAATATTATTATTCACATTACCTATAATATTATCATTACTTAAATGAGAACTTTTTAAATTTCCATTTTCATTTTTTTTACTATTTTTCTTTTTTAATTCAATATAATTAATTTTCCCTTTATTCCCATTTAATTTAATATTTGGTTTATCATTTTTAGAATTTTTCAAATCATATAAAAGACAATTACCATTTATATCAGAGCATATAACAGCAATTCCAACATCATTAAAAGTAATAGATGTTAAATTCAAATTAGTATTAATAGTTTTAATTAAAGATTTTTTTGATATATCAAAAAAATTAATTTTACCATCAATACCACAAGTTGAAATAAAAACTTTATTAACAGGTGAAAATGACATACAAGTTATAGGACCTTTATTATAACCCATTAAATTTGCTATAATTTTTTTTTTATCTAATTCAATAATTTTACAAGAACCATCTTCACAAGCAACACCAATAGTATTATTTAATGAAGGAGAATATTTTGCAATATTAATTTTAACTCCTAATTGTAATTTAAAAATAATATTTTTATAATTAGATGATGAATATGATATTATATCACCATTTTTTGTTATAATAGTTAAATTTGTATTATTTTTATTAAAAAGTATTGAGATAACATAATCAGAATTTAATTTATTATTTAAAGTAAATTCTCCTATTTTAATATTATATATTTTAAAATATCCATTTTTGGAAGCCAAAGCTAAATTAATTGAATCATTAGAAAATGATAATGAAGTTATTGGACTTCCTAAAGTATCATTATCAATTATTGTTTGAAGTAATTTCATATTTAAATCAAAAAATTGTATTTCTCCATTATCACCTCCAGATGCAATTACAAGACCTAAAATTTATATTTTTTATTATATTTGTTTTACCATTATTTGTAAATAATGCATATGAAGAATAATGTTTATGTATATTTGATGAACATATTGGTTCTAATTCTGAAATATTTTTTGCTGAGTCTAAATCATATAAGTTTAATGTCTATTTAAATTTTTTTATATATTGTTTTATACCTCACTACATGTTAAAAGCATTTTTTAAAATATTTAAATATTATGATTATTTAATTTTAAATATTTATTTTATTTATTTATTCATTTAGATTAATTGAATTTAGTATAATCAGTTAATTCTTTTTTTGATGTAATTGAATTGTTATAGTCAAATATAGTCTTATTTTTATTTGATTGTGTTATTGCTTTTACAAACTTTATTAAAGGCATAATAAATAATACATATATTAAAAAATTTATAAAATAAATAATTAGGAATAATCCATATGAAAGATATACTAAATTATTATATGAAAAAGTATAATTAAAAAGAAAAATAGTATAAAAATAATTCATTAAAAATTCAATAATACAAAAAAATATTACTCGTATTTTTTCAAAACTATTAATAAATTCATTTTGTAATGCAGAAGCAATAAATGTTTTATCACTAAGAATTTTAAAAAATATTAAGAATATACTAAAACACAAAGCATATACACTTTTTTCATAAAATATAATATATTTAATAAATTTTAATATATTATTAGCATCTAATGTATTTTCTATACCATTTTTTTTAATTTGAAATTTTCCAATTTCTCCAAAATAATCTTTAAAAAAAAGAGGAATGAATGCAATAAATAATAAAACAAAACTTAATCCAGTACAAACAAGTAAATGAATTTTAATTTCATAATTATTTATTTTTTCTACAAGATTGTTGATAAAAGAAAAAGGATAAAATTCTCTAAATAATGAATTTGAATTTGAATTTGAATAAACTGGATTATGATAATAAAAAAAAAAAATTCCAACTAAAAAACCTAAATAAAATATACTTAAAAATAAATGTAATTGTTTTTCCATATGATTTTCTCCTAAAAACATATTAAGAACAATTGGAATATTATCAACAATTTTTGAAGATACAGAAATTTGAACAGTAACTAATTGTATTAAAATAATAAAAGAAATTATTAAATCAAAAGAATAATTTTGTAATTTTTTTGATATATATACTATCATGAATAAAATCAACATACAATAAAATTCATTAACAAAAATATAAGTAAATGAAAAACAACTAAAATCATTTTTATAAAAATTTAAAGGATTAAAAATCATTAAATTATAATTATAACATTTAATATCATTTAATGTTATCATGTAATAGTCATAATATATATTATCTGCAAAATTAGTTCCATATATATAAAAAAAATAATAAGTAAATAAAAATATTAAAATATTTGGGATTAAATATATTAAGAATTCAAAAAAAATGAATTGATTAATTTTCTCTTTTTCTTTATAATTTTTATGATAAGATAATAATTTAAAACCAAAAATTGCACCATCTAATATAATCCAAATAATGTTATTAAAACAAGATAATTTTACTAAAATGAATTTTAAACTTTTAAAAATTTCAAAATTCAAAATATCAATTTGAAGGAAAGTTTTAATTGCAATTAAAAAATTTTTTTCAAAAATTATTCCAATCATAATCATCATTCTAATAAATCCAATAATTTCTATATTAGAACCATCAAAATATTGATTTTTATATAAAAAAAATATTCTTATATTATAAAATATATCAAAAATAGATAGAAATTTATTTATTTTTGTTTCTTTTGTATAAAAATTATTTTTTTTTTCATTTTCTTCATTAAAAATTTTAGGAACATTTTTATTTTCATTTTCATCTTCATCTTCTTCATAATATCCTTCATCACTATCATCAAGATTAATTTTAATAAGATCTTCAATATTTTCATTATTATCTGTAAAGAAAAAAAAAACTTTTATTAATGTACATAATATACTAATAGCAATAAAAATTAATATATTTAATTTAATTGCATTAAAATTACTTTCATATTGTTTTATTTTAGGTGGATGTACTAATGATGAATTTTGAGAAAGAATTTTATTTGATTTATAAAAATTATTATCAAAAAATATTTTTATTTCTCCCAAAAAAGAACCAAAAAAATTATCAATATAATTTGAATTTAATATCAAAAAATTACTAGCAGCTTCTATACATTCAATAAAAAGACAAGCTCCAATTACATATTTAGTATTATTTAGAAAAATTTGAATTGAAATTTTAATTTTATAATTTTTTATTTTATAATTTTGCCTTATCAGATTTATAGTTTCATTTAAAGATTTACTAATATCAAAAATAAATAAAAAATATGTTAAACCTTTTTCTTTATTTCTAATACATAAATCTCTATTTCCAAATTCTCCAGGTCTTTTTCCTGTTGATTCTACTACATCATAATAACGTTCATAAAGTGTTGAATTATTTTTTAAACATTTTAATCTTGAATTATCATCTATTTTTCCAAATTTAAAAATCAGATTTAATATTGTAGGAAGTTCTAAATTTTTAAAAATATTTTCACTATTTTGATAAAATGGGAATATTAAAAGAAAAATAAATAAATTCAAATACATTTTTTTTTATTTGATTTATAAAAAAAAGTAAATTTTTTTCATATATAAATTATTATCGATAATATATTTATTTTATTTAAAAAAAATTAAAAATTAATTTTTAATTCATCTTCAAATTCACAAAAATCAACTTTCCCATCTTTATTTTTATCAAGTCTTAAAAATAATAAATCAACATCTTTTATATTACTCAAAATTTTTTTTTTATGTAAATAATATTGTAAATCATTAAAAAAAAAATAACCATGTGATGATTGATCTAATATATTAAATATAATATTTAAATTATTTCTCAAAGTATCATAACGTTTTTTCATATTATTAAATTTATCTTCTAAACCAATAATAGTATTAAATAAATTTTTTAAAATTAATTTAGTACTTAATAAAAAAACATTAGGATTACAATTTGGAGGAATATGATTATTTGAAGTTCTATTTTCAATCATAATTCTATATTCTTTTTCAAATGGGACAATCATATCAAAAAATTCAGAAAAATTTAAATAACCTTTTTTATTTGAATCAAATCTTTTTATTAAATTTTTTATATCTGTATCACTTGTAAAAATATCTAATAATTTTAAACCATTTCTTAAATCTTCATTATTTATATAATTATGTTTATTATTACATCTAAATATTCTATAAACATCTTCTACATTAAAATCTTGTTTTATAGCTAAATTTATTTTAATTTGTTCTATTTCTTTTTCTCCATCTAATAAATTTTTTAAATAATCTTTTAATTGTTTTTCTTCTCTTTCATAATTATTATAATTTTTATATGTATTAATATTTATATTATTATAATTATTAATATTATTTCTATTACTATTAATATTATTATTAATTGTAGAATTTATTTTTATATTATTATTATCATTTATATAATTTCTTATAGGTGAAATTTTCACAGAATGATAATTAGAAACTTCATTTGAAAATAAATCACGATTATAAACTTTATTAGGACTTCTAACTGGTGAAGAGAAATTATTATTTTTTACAAAAATTGAATTTTGAGTATTTATATTTTCTTTAGAAGTATTAAATATATCTTCAGTTATTTTTTGTAAACTTAAATCATTTTTAATTGGACTATAATTAATATTTATATTATTCTTAATAGAATTATGTTTACAAGTAATTTGAGGACAATTAATTTCTTTACAGCATAAATTAATAGGAACTGAATTTGGAAATTCTAGAAATTTCAAAAATTCACATAAATCAATTTGACCATCTCTATTAAAATCTAATCTTTTCATTATATCCTTTATATCATTTTCTAAATAAGGAATACAATTTTTATCTAAAAAATTTTTAATACTAGAGAAATTAATATTACAAAATGATTTTAACGAATTAAAAACTTCATATGGATTATAGTCAAATCTATTTTTTAATTCATTTAAATAATATAAAATATTTCTACTTAATTGAATTTCTTTTTCTAATAAAACTTTAAGACAATGTTCAATATTAATAGGTAAATTATTATTATTATTATTATTATTAAGAGTTTTTCTAAATGATTTTTCACTTTTAACTAAATTTAAAAATTCATTATATGAAAGATAACCATCACCATCAATATCATAAGATAAGATAATAAATTCTACTTCATTCTCATATATAAAAACTCTTTTTAAATTAAGAAAATTTGTTATATCAATTGAATTAATTCTATTTTTTCTATCTAAATCTAGAAAAGTAAATATTTGATATGGATCAAAATCATTATTATCTGATAGAACTTGACGACTTATTTCTATTAAACGCTCATTTTCTGATAGTGTAAGAAGTATTTTAGATAATTTTGCTTCTGATTCTATTGATAACATTTTTTTATATTATGATATTTTTTTTTTGAAAAAAAATTTTTATAAAAAAATTTTTAATAACATTTTTTTAGTATTTATTTTGATTTGTAAATAAATATATTTTATTTCTAGAATGATTAAAAGGGAAGAAAATAAAGAAGAAAAGTTAAGAATTTTATTAAAACTTCCTCCTCCTCTTAAGAATATTACTAATGAAACTATTGAAGAAGAAATAATTAACTTATTTAAAAATGGGAATACAATTTTAGATGATTTACATAAAAATAAAGAATTTAATAATCCTGAACATTTAAATGTAAAATATAAATTAAAATAATATTAGAAAATTATTTCTCATTATAATATAATTGAAAAAAGTACCAATATACTTACAGAAAAAAATGAAAATGAGATATTAATGCAATTTTATAAAGAAAATATAAAAACAAATTATTAAATAAAATTTTTTAATTAAATAGAAAAAATAATTAAAAATTAAATAATTTAATAATTAAAATAAATAAACCAAATAAAGTGATTAAAAATTTCTTAATATCAGAAATAATAAAATTTAATTAAATAAAAGATAAAATTCATTTTAAAAATATCCAAAAATCAATAAAAAACATAAAAATGTTATGTTAATCTTTTATATAAAATGTTATATTAATTATCATTTTTTTTTCACTTAATAATAAAATTTGTTTATTAAAGAAAATAATTAATTTTTTAACATAATTAATTAGCTTTGAAAAGGAAAATTATATATTAAGCAATTGTAATAATTTTGAATTAATTCAATAAAAATAACTTTTATTCTATTCAAATTATAAAGCAAATTTATTTTAACATTTTAAATTCATTTTTTTAATTTTATTTAATAATTATTATTGTCATAATTTTTTTTCATATAATTAAATTAAATTACTTTATTAATTAAAAATGATTATTACAAAGAAAAATCAAGATAATGACTTTTTAAAAAAAAATAATCTTTTAGAACAGTTTAATGGTATATTAAAAAAGAAAAATTTAGCATCACAATATAATGATTTATTTTTTGATAAAAAAGTCTCAAATAATTTTATAAAAAACTTATCTTCACAACAATTAAAAGAGAATACAATAAAAAATATACATGAAAAAGAAGTAATTAAAGATTTAGATAAAGAATTACTTTATAAATCAAATAATTCAACAATAAATGAATTATTGAATAATATAAATGGAGATGATAGTAAAAAAAATTATAAAAAAGATAATAATTTAATAAATCAATCAAACAAAAAAAAAAGAAACTTTATAAATTTAATTGACAAAAATGGTGAATATTGTTTAGAATTTTTAGAAAATGATTCATCTTTAAATAAATTTAAAAATGAAGTAAATTTAAATAATGATAATAGTAATGAAGAAAGTACATCAAGAAATTTAGGTAAAATGAGAAAAGAAATTGAAGAAAAATTAAATAAAAATGAAGAAGAAAAAAATAAAAAAAATAAAGATATGTTAAAATTTACAATTAATAATTTTCCAAATATCAATAATTTAAATGAAATTAAAGAAGGTTTTTTATTTACTTTAAGAGAAAAAGATGATATTGATTCAAATTTAAATAGAAATAATGAAGAATTAAATGAAATTAAACACAATGATATATTTAATAATCCAATAAATTTGAATAAAAAAAAAGAAAATGAACCTATAATTTATGATAAGAATATAATTGATTTTTTTAGTGGTCGCTCTTTAAAATCTTATAGAAGGAAAAATTCAATTCAAAATTATTGTGTTTCAGATAAAGTAATAAATCAAAAAATTAAAGAATATAATGAATATTTTAATAAAATAGAAAAAAAATTTAGTAAAAGTAAATCAAGTCTTGATATACTTGATAAAAATAAAAATAATAAAAATATATATTTTAATAAAATTTCAAATTCAAATAGATATAATCAAATCTATCGAAGTAAAATAAATTTAAATTTTATGAGAAGTAAAATAAAAAATACAAAAATAAAAGAAGAAAAATCAAATTCAATTTATTTAAATCCATCATCTTCATATATAACTGATAATTATTGTGATAAAATGGTAAAAATGAAAATATTAAGTATAAAAACATCAAATTCAATAAAAAAAATTAATGAAAGAAATATTAGTTTTAAAAACAAATTTTATCTTAAAAAATAATTAAAAGAAACAATATAGCAAATAAATATTAAATATATAAATAATTTTTAATATATTTCTAAATTTTTTATCCTAAACTAAATTGACTATAATTTCTATAATGAATTTTTGTTCCATTATGTAAATTTTGTGTAAACATATCTTTTGAAATTTTACATTCTGAATTATTTCTTTTAATCTTATTAAATTTTTTTCCTGTAGAATAAGAATTATTAAAATAATTAAAATTATTATTATTTCTTAAAAAAATATCATTATTTATAAATCTTCTTGGATTAGAAGGAATAACTTTTTTAGGCGGTTCATAATATTTTGTCATTGAATTTGGTAAACAAGAAACATTTGATTTAAAATCTTCTTGAACTTTTAAATTAAAACTAGGATGAATTAATTTATTTTTTGGTTGAATTTCCATCATTGATTTATCATCATTTATTTCTTTTAAATTTCTTTTTATTCCTCCTGGTAAATTTATTATTTGAGTAGTAGTTTTATAATATGTAAATAAACCATTTTTTAATTGTCTTTTTTTTGAATATGGATCTTCATAAAAATCATTATTATAATTTATACTTATATCACTATCATTAATTGAAAAATTATTTCTATAATATTTAAAATTTATACATCTTTTTTTTGATGGGAATATTTTATTATTTTGAAAATTTGATTTATTAAAATTATTTAAATCCTTTTTTTTATATTCATTTATATTTAAACTTGATTTACTTTTTTGTAAAAATTTATCTTCTGGTGCATAATTTGGGTTTATTGTTCTTTTTGTATTTGGTTGTGGAAACATATGTTTTTTTCTGAAATTTTTTATTTCACCACTTTTTGGTATATTAATGTGTTTTTTTCCTTTTCCATTTAATTCAAATGAAAATATTTCATTTGTAGGTTTTTGATATTCCCAATATTTTCTTTCTTTATTAGATTGTGAATATGTTATTAATCTAGGAGCACTTCCGCTTCGATTAAATGAATTAATTTTTGACATATTTTATATATTTTTTAAATTAAATTTAAATATTAAAAAATTTAAATTTTTATTATTGTTTCAAATATAAAATAAAATTGAATTAAAATAAATAAAATAAACCTATATTAAAAAATAACTTTTCTTCACAAAAAAAAAAAAAAATTTTAAAAAAAACCAAATAAAAAAAAACCTTATCAAAAATTATTCACAACTTCTATTAACACATTCCCAAGGAATTAATCCTTTAACATTTTCAATATCTTCCCTAGCACCATTTTTCCTTAAAATATCAGCAATTATATAATATTTATAACTAAGTGCATAATGCATAGCAGTATTTCCATAAATATTTCTTTTATTAGGATCAGCACCTTTATCTAATAAATATTGAACAATAACTTTAGAATTTTCTTTAGTAGCTTTAATTAATAAAGTATCATTATTAGAATATAAATCAATACTATTAATATCAAAATAATTATGATATCTATGATGGAATCTAATAAATAAAGCATTTGATTGATGTCTTATACAATAATCTAATAACATTATTATTGTTGGTACTAAATTTGGATTATTTACATTTGTTGTTGACATTATTTTTATATTTTCTACTAATACTCTTACTGTTATATCTTCTGATTTTAAGTAATCATCTAATATTGATCCCATTATTTGTCTTTGTTTACCTTGCATTTTAAAAAAAGGCTTTTTTCTTAATATTTCTAAATGGATTTTTCTTTTTTTTTTTGGTTTTGTTATATTATGATTTTTTTCTATTTTATATATATTATTTTTATCTTTTTTTTCATTATTATCTGTATTTATTATTAAT
>Ga0256407_10005258_pt1 | contig 20903 bp, 23 predicted proteins | sample RumenRJG_04DNA_FD_193489 | JGI IMG/M metagenome (GOLD analysis project Ga0256407, IMG submission 193489) | Bovine rumen microbial communities from Lethbridge, Alberta, Canada - RJG_04 | ecosystem: Host-associated > Mammals > Digestive system > Stomach > Rumen | place: Canada: Alberta... | reverse complement strand
CTTTCTTTTCCCTTAAGGTTGATATTGACTTTAAGGGAAAAAGATAAGTTCAGAGTATGTCAATACTTGGCATACTGTTGATTGCCTTCTTCTTTTCTTCATCGACAGCACGGACATAGATTTCTGTGAATCGTAGGCTACTATGACCTAACAGACTGCTTACCACTTTGATATTGGCACCATTATTCAGCAGCTGAGTGCCGAAACTATGCCTTCCACAATGCCAGGTTATATGCTTATCTATTCCAGCTTTCTTGGTCCAATGCCTCAATGCCTTCAGGCACATGGTGTCTGATGGTAGGTGAAAGATATAATCATCCTTGGCATCAGGAGCCTTTACACCTATTATATTTAATAAGGTGTCGTTGAGCGGAATCGTCACACCGCTGCTGCTACTATGCTTCTTTGTCTTGTTCTGACGGAACTTCAGTATCTTGTTGCTATAGTCAACTTCGCTATAAGTAAGTGTCACTATATCACAATGCCGGATACCTGATAAGCAGGTCATAGCAAATGCCCTTCTTATTTCAGGATTCTCTCCGGCATAATGGGTAGCAAACAACTTCTGCAACTCCTGCTCACTCAGAATGTCCTTTGCCAGAATGTCATCCGTCTTTGGTGTCGTTATACCTTTGCAGGGACTCTTGGCTATCACCTCATTTTCAACAGCATAGTTTATCATGCGCTTAAAACGTTTATAATACGTCTCAGCACCTTGCCCTTTATGATTCTCAACCAAGTAGTCGACAAATTTCTGCATCATTTCACTACTCAAATTCTTGGCTTCAATCCAGTTGGCATACTGGGGATATTTCTTTCCCAAAAAGTCCTTGAAGTTGTTCAAAGCACCAACAAGCACTAACCTATCTGCCACGTTTGCCGTTTTGGCAAACTGTTCGAAGTAGTCCAATAGATTGATAGCATCCTTCTTTTTCAGACGATAGCCCTCTTTGTTGTCAAGTAGTTCTTGGGAACGCTCGAACTGGATCTTCTTTGCCAATGCAAGTGTTTCCTTGTTCTGCTGACGTTCTACAGGAGTACGCGGATTTGTTTTCAAATATAGGGAAAGAGACTCTTTCTTACGAATAGATGCCCCATTCTCACGATTATAGCCTAACTGATATTCTAGATAGAGGCTATACTCTGTACCGCCCTTCACTTCTTTCTTCAGTAGACGTGGATTTCCTGCTTCAACAAGATTTTTGTTTTTCCCTCTGGTTTCTGCCATGATTATTTTTCTTTTGTTTTCCTTTTCGACCGCAAAGGTACAACAATTATTTGATTTGGGGTGTTAATAAGGTGTTAATTTTAACACCCCAACGGCAAAAAAAGGCATTTTAGTAAAACAAAGGAAAAATAGTAATGTTTATATCTAATTGATATTCAGTAATATATGTTTCTTATATTATCTTTTGTTTTCAGGAGTTCGATTCCCCTATCGACTACTTAAAACCGCCTATTTAGGGCGGTTTTCACGTTTTTACACGCAGAATTACACGCAGTTTTCTATATTTCACCTCTACTCAGTGAACAAGATTATAGACTTTTCAATGCAGTATAATCTCGTTTTTGGGTCTTTCAGATGACATATAATTATTATATGTAGGATTTTCGCGAATATAAAAATAAGATTCTGGGTTGAACTGATGCCACGTTCAAGTTCACTATCCCCGACATCATGCGTGTAAAATTGCGTGTAACCTGGTCTTTTCAGCAAGAAATCGACAAAATTACACTGTAATAGTGCATTTTCTTTAAAATTTTGCACTGCTTTAGTGCATTTAAGGATTACATTGTCATGGATGACATAGAATATGACTCCGGCAGCATCATTACTCCTCCGGGCTTTCGGTTTGACCTACTGATTGTTTCAGAGGAACGCAGTTCCTCCCGTAGTTCTTTTTTTCCTTTGTCGTTTTCTTCCAAAAAGATTTTCATCCATTGTCGCTTTAATACAATTTCTTCTTTCTACGTGTTCTTAATCAACAATAGAAGAAAGGGGGAAAGAAGAGTACTGAGTACCCTTCTCTTCTAACCCCCCTGCAGTAAGAGTTAGAGTACTCTTTTTGCGCGCGCACGCGAGGCTAATCGCCCTGCGCATCGGTGTTTCAGTGATTTTTTTGCTTCGAGTTTTCACTACTCAGCGCGGCATTTTCACTACTCGGCGCGGCATTTTCACTACTCGGCGCGGTGAGTTTTCACTACTCAGCGCGGCATTTTCACTACTCAGCGCGGCATTTTCACTACTCGGCGCGGTGAGTTTTCACTACTCAGCGCGGCATTTTCACTACTCGGCGCGGTAGTTAAATAATGTTTATTTCTTGGATGTTAGAAATAATCTTTATAACTTTGTCAACGCTTAACAGATGATAGTTCCTTCTATCCGGAAAGAGCAACCGTAACTGCTCAGCCTTCGGCTCGGGCTTTTTTAATGGCCAAGAGCCAGCGAGTACTGACTCGTCGCATTTTGGGTATATTGGTATAGCCAACATATAACGGCTGCCATCTCGTAGATAAATCTGCTCTCCGGAGAAGACTACATCTGTTAAGCAACGGGATGTGCAGCCGTTTCTCTGTCACCGTACCGGCGGAACTGGTAGCTTAACAGATGTAGCAATATGGAAACAGTAAAGAACGTAAGGGATTTAGAGGCCTACGAAAAAAGAGTCCTAAAAGATTATCAAAAACAAAAAAGAGAAGAAGCGAAGAATTACCTGAGACTTCTCATTAAAGGAGCAGAAAGCATATGGTCATGGTGGCACCCGTCATGTCTGGCCAGAACATTTATATCGGCATCCATAAAAGCATCGCCAAACGGAGGCTCCATGTTTCCGTTTGGCATTGTGTGGCCTTCTGCTACGGGCATAGATGCGGTTAAGTTGTCCCAGTTCATTTCTTATTGCCAGAAATCTTTTGGTAAGGATGCAACGATATCCAACGGTTTCATCACTTCTGAACATGGTAGGTTGTGCTACGTGTGGTATTTGAACGCCAGCATGCTTAACGGGTTGTCTGAGCTTATCAAAGAAGAGGCAAAGATTTATTCTCTGTCCACCACTAAAGAGTCAAATCTACAACATGGTTCTACGAAGCAATCGAAAAGATGCAAATTCATGGAAATAGGGAAGCTAATATAAAATGTAACTTTCCTACAATCAGAGCTAAAAAACACCTATTTTGTGCTCGAAAAAATCGTAAATGTGTTAAATCAAGACAAAGTTTTGAATTTTTTTTGCAGTTAGAAAGGCATTTGCGACCTTTGCCTCATAAATAATAAAAACTGTGACAAAATGGATAAATTACAGCAGATAACGAAGGACACTCCCATTGCGATGATAACCGTTGGTCAACTGGAGGATCATCTTACACCGCGTCTTACGGAGCATTTATTGAAGAATCTCTTCCCTGCGCCTCTCCTTGAAATACTGGCAAAGTACACGGAAATAGAAGAGAAGAACACGAAGCGATATGAGTATGGTGTAGGCGGAATAAAGAGATTGTTCCATTGCAGCTACCCTACGGCCCACAAACTAAAAGAAACGATACTGAAGCCTGCAATACATCAGCAAGGGCGAGTTATACTTATAGATGTGGATCTCGCTCTTAAATTGTTTAAGGAGGCGAAAACCGTTAACAGTATAAAAGATTTATAGGTATGTCAAATATACAGCCATATCAAGACATGACAACTCTTTCCAATATTTTTCTCCGCCGAATAAGAGTTCCGACCGAGAAGAGTCTTGGTAAATTATCGTCAGCTTTGTTGGATATTTTTATCGAGCACTATAAGGACAAAAAAGATGAACTACTAAGTCTTCGAGAAAAAAAAATGCCAGAGGTCAATAGATTTCTGACCTTAAAAGTTACATTTGAGGATTTACATTTTGCGGCCGATAAAAATTTACCACGAGCTAAAGATCACATAGAATCATATATGCTCAAAATTACCGATTGTCCCTGTATAATATGGGACGATAAAAAGCAAAAATACAAGACTCTTCCGCTACTGAAAGCTGCTGATGTCGATTTAGAAGGGTATTGTATAATAATTTTTAACGATGTGCTTCTTGAACACTTACTTCCCCAAAAAGAGTACGGTGCCTATGAGCCTGAGATAATAGATCAATTACAAGAGAAAAACATGTACGCAGGTTATATATATCAGGAGGCATGTTCATGGGAAAATCTTTATAACCACGGTAGGAACCCCTTCTTTATTTGGACTCTTTCTGATATTCGAAAGAAATTCGGTTTTGACGATGTGATCATTTGTGAAGAGGGCGCTAAAATTAAAGTCACGGAACCTAAAAAGAAGATGAGAATAGATAATCTGCTTGGTAAAGTCCTAAATCCGGCGATAAAGAACATAAACGACTTATATGATCTCGGAAAAATTAGATTTTGGATTGACGTTAGGTGTACTTACACTGGCGAGAAAAAACCTGGCCGTTCTCCCAAGAACTGTTTTCGATTTGAGATTCATAAAGAGAAGAAAAACAACAACATAGAATCCTTTCAGTCTGCTGTTCAACAAGAAATACAATTTGACGAATGTATCATTCTGGATAATGTATATATGATTCATAATATATTGAAGAAAAAAAAAGTTCCTCAGTCAAAAATCGATAAGATAATTGGTCAAATTAAAGAAAGGGAAACTGCGGACAATAATTACAGCGAGCAAGTCCTTTCTAAGATAAGAACGGTCGATAGCAAACACGGCGATAAAGGCGACAAAGAATGGTGGAATATCATCAGTGCTGTACTCTGGAGAGATTTTTGCCTTGGTGTTCCGGGGAAAAAAGAGCTCCAAACCATGACAAGCGGTTGGCCAGACACCATCGACGAAAAGATTAAGTTGATGCAGAATAGCTGGGAAATCTGTGATAAAGCCATACGAGAATACCCTCATCTTAATCTAACCCAAGAAAAGGTGATAAGTATTCTGGGCAATGAGTTCAAGGAGTACTGTATAAAATCTAATCCCCCAAAAACTCTGCGAAACTGGGATGATGCAACATCATTATTTTATACTTTACTGGGCAAACCTTATTTTAACGAAAAATTGAATCATGGAACAGGGAATAATCAAACAACAGGCACAGGCCAGTCTGACACAGCTTCGAACAGAGCTGATGACTATTTTAAACGCCGAGGAAGTCAGAGAATCTTATAATGACGAAGATTCTTTAATTAAGTCTTTCTCACCATTATGCCATTATGACATCGTCAAAAATGAGCATAATGTATGGTTCGGCGCATATCCTACCTTAGTTACAATTAACAATGTTTACCCCGAGACCGCTGAGCGTCTTGTAAACATAATGCTGGAGGACTTGGAAATATATATATGTGCTAACAAAAAATTTGATGAAACACAGTATATTCAGTTGTCACAAATAATAGTATCCGAGTTTTATTTTTTAAAAATTTCGGAGTTAATTTTATTTTTTTGGCGTGTAAAAACTGGACACTATGGTAAGTTCTATGGTCAGATTGATCCGCTCAATCTTCTTGAATGGTTGCGGAACTTCGTATATGATTATAGGTGGAATGCTATTAATTCGGATATACAGAAGTTAGAAGACGCTTATGAGCAATGGCACAGTCAGAATATTGTTAAAGATCGCGACTTAAATCACGAGTTGCCTAACATCATGAGGCTGATAAGTGAGAAAACCGCAGGTAATAATGCATCAGATCCGCAAGGCTCAGATCTGGTATACGAATCTGCCTTAACCTTAGTAAATAACACCGCCAACCTCAGTCCGGAGGACTTAATGGCTGTCTGCAAGGTATGGACTGCCAGACATGGATGTGATCCGTATGAATATGTAACAAAGAATAAGAAGGAGGGTTAAATATGCCACAGAACAACAGTAATAGAGGTAGGTATAACCAGCAGCAGGTTAACTGCGATAATAATGCTCAAGTCCAGCCACAAGCAACGGATATAGAGAGAATTGTATTGGGAGCGCAATTGATTGACAAAGATGCCAATGCACTTGTTGCCAAAATAATCAAAAACTATCCAGTTTATTATGAACCCCGCAATCAGATGGTGCAAGATGCAATAGATACTCTTGTGAGGGATGGACATCCGATATCTCCGTATACGGTAGCGGAACAACTAAGTCGCATGGGCAAGCTGGAATATGTAGGTGGTCCTGGATATGTAGCCGAACTATCCGCGAGGGTTGCATCTTCTGCCGATATTGAATATCATGCTTGTGTACTTCTCGAGTCATATGGGAATAGGCAGTTTATACAGTTTGCCGAATCGCAAAGAAAAAAAGGATTTGACAGGACTATAACCTTCGAGGATAAATTGCTTGAAGCCGATACCGCCCTTCAGTCCATGCGCAATATACAACCTGACAAAGAAATAAAGGACTCGAAGGCGATCATCAAGGAAGCCGTAGAAGAGATACAAGCAGCTGCTTCAAACCCTGACGGGATAACAGGCATTGCATCATTTACCAGTTTGGATGCGAAAACATCTGGCTTTCAAGATTCCGACTTGGTCATTGTCGCTGCCCGTCCTGCAATGGGTAAGACCTCCTTCGCTTTGACAACAATAAAGAAGATTGCGGTAATTCAGAAAATTCCAACGGCTTTCTTCTCGCTCGAAATGTCTGCTGTACAACTAACCAAGCGTCTTATATCAGATGTTGCTTCTATATCTGGTCAGACCATCCTGCGCGGACAACTAAGCTGCGACGAATGGGACAGACTGGATAAATCTCTAACGCCATTGATTGATGCACCTTTGTATATAGACGATACTCCCGGACTGACCATCAGCGAGTTCCGTGCTAAGGCAAAAAGGCTTATAAAAGAAAAAGGAGTAAAAATTATCTTTGTCGATTATCTTCAAATGATGCACTATGGTGCTAAGAAATTTAGCACCCGTCAGGAAGAAGTGAGCAATATATGCGAAGCCCTCAAAAATATAGCGAAAGAGCTGAATGTACCAATTATAGCCTTAGCTCAACTCAACCGTGGCGTAGAGAACCGTGAGGGTCTGGATGGCAAACGCCCACGCCTTAGTGACTTGCGAGAATCAGGAAGTATCGAGCAAGCTGCCGACTTGGTAATGTTCATTCACCGCCCAGAATACTACCATATATACCAGGACGAGAATGGCAGAGACCTGCGCGGTATGGCACAGATTATCATCGCCAAGCATCGCAAGGGTGCCACCGGCGACGTACTCTTGTCGTTCCGCGGTGAGTTCACGCGATTCGAAGATCCTGAAGAAAACAATCTCAACAGTCCCCATCAGTCAACACAGGAGCCTGCTGACAATGAAATCATCTATCAGGGTGATGGACCGACACCCTTCTAAACAATAACACTCTCATCTCACATCTGAGGGTGTGGGCATGAGAGCATCTTATTATATATAATGTGTACATTATTTCATCGTAAACAAGTAAACATATTAAGATTATGAAACGAAGTGTCAAAGTTATTACGACCTCCATCAAGGGAGGTGTGGGCAAGACCCAGATTTGTGCTACACAAGCATTGTACATGGTTGAGAAAGGCATACCTGTTAAGGTGATAGATGCCGACATCCAGCAGTCGTTATCCCGTCACCGCCAGCGTGACCTCGAAGTCCACCCGGACGAATGGATTCCCTATAGTGTCGATTTTCTGAACACTACAGACGTTAACATGGTTAAGACTGTCATGGACAAGATTTCTTCACTACCCTGCTGTTTCTTAATTGACTGTCCGGGTAATATAAGTGACCCAGCACTCAGCGTTATCTACAGGGCAGCAGACTACGCCGTTATACCTTTTGAGCTGAACGCTGACAGTGTTGATGCAACTGTTATGTTCGCAGAGGTATTCAAGGCAAACTTTACTGCTAAGATGTACTTTGTTCCCAACAAGGTTTCACCTATTTATGAGAAGCGTGGCGAGGTGCGCAAAGCCCGTGAAGATGCCGAAGCAGCTCTTGGCAAACTTGGCATAGTAACACCAGACATCAAGATGACAACCCATCTGAATGGGTATTCAACTCTCGACCTGTTAGACAGAGATAAGCGCAGACATGTGCTTGATGCTTTTCATCCTATCGTCGAACCAATATGGAAAGTTTACAACCGCTAAATAGTACAGCTATGGCTACAAAAAGAAAAATAGAGAACATCGCAAATGATGTCGATCTGACAGGTGCCTTTCTGAAGAAAACAGAGAAAGACAAAACTGTTAACAACACCGAGAACACAGGAACCACCACCCCTGATGGAAGTTGGGTACGTGCAACCTTCATCTGCTCAAAGGAACTTGTGGACAAAATCAAGTTCATAGCAGAGGAAGAGAATTTCAGCATTCGTGAAGTCGTTGAAAAATCATTCAGCAATACTATTAGCCGTTACGAGGCTAAGAAAGGAAAGAAGATAGTTATCAAGTCCAAGAAGAGAAAGGACATTGATAGCATCATCTGAACGCCATGATTTATGCTCGATGCCAGGGTGCTGTGAAGTACTCTGGTATTTCTCCAATTCAAGGCTTTTAAGACGCTGAAAAATCGTAAATGTGTTAAATCAAGAGGAACTTTCTCTTGAATTTGTACACTTTGGGGAATAAATGTATCTTTGCCGGAAAAAGAAAGAATATGTTAAATATTTAACCATATTGAAAGTTATGTCAGAACCGAGAAATAAGCAAATCTTTCAAGATTTAGAATATGTCTTTGACAGATACTACAGAGAAAATATTGCCCCTGTTGTCAAGGGACAGATGGATTTCCTAAGGAAGAAGCAGTCTGAGGAATACATCCGTATGCTGGATAACCGTCCTGTTGCCCCTGGCATGTCTGGTATGATGAATGCCTCTATGGTGTCTCAGGAGGCCCATCTCGTGGGTGAGTGGAACAGCAAGACCTCCGATGACCTTATGAAGATGGTTGATAGCAAGTTGGGTAAGAACAAGAATGTCCAGCATGACTTCGCCGTGATGATTGATGCCTGGCGTCTTGTTGCCGTCAAGGAGATGGGAGAGCAGCGTTATACTGAGCTGTCCGCGAAGTGCCCTTCCAAGGATCTTGCCATGGAGTTTGTCTCTAACCGCTTTATGCAGTTGGAGCTTGAACAGCTTGCCAAGTCTCAGGTTCCCAAGTCCTCTTTGGAGTATATTCTGAAGAAAGGCTTCGGTGAGTCATTCCCTGCCTTCCTTTCTGGACTTTCTCTTCCGGAGGGTCAGTATGATAGTCATATCAAGAATCTCGCAGAGAAGATGTATGATGCCAGTGCTGCCGAGAAGGCCGCCGCCTTTGCCACTACCTTTGCTGCTGACACAGCCGTAACCGGCGGTTACGGTTCTTGGGGGAAGTTAGGCAAGTGGCTTGGTTTTGATGCCCTTGCCCATGGTGGACTCTCCCTCCTGGAGAATGACACCACCTTCGATAGGATTCTGGGCAAGGAACTCTATGGTGATGAGGAAGCTTTTGCCTCTATGCGGTCGAAGGGTAAGAAGGTCAAGGTTGCACAGTCAAAGACCGTTCATCTGGTCAATGAGAATCTTTCTCATAAGATGAAGGTGCCAGCCTATCGTCCACCCTATAATAATGAAGAAGAGGCGTTGATGCGTAAGCAGCTGTTGGATGCCGCAAAAGGTGATGCAGCCACTCATCTCTCTAATGTTTTTAAAAGTCTTCAGTCGGAAGGTGTCACCGTTAAGTCTGCCAGTGCCGTTCCTGCTTGGATGATGCAAAAGACACCAGAGGAAGCATTGCGTTATTCTGCCACCTTCACAGCTATGGCCATAGAGATGAAACGTACAGGCAAGACTGTAATGAAGATAGGGAAGATCAATATGTCTTTTGCCGATGTTGCCCAGCGAGGTTACGACTATGCCCGTGCTGCCGATCAGATGCAGAAACAGGCAAAGAAACCTCAGATGCAAGCTGCCTCTGTTGCCGTTTCCTCTCAGCAGGCCTCTGCCCAGGAACAGGAGCAACGTCAGTATCAGCAGCAAGTCCAACAACAGCAATATGCCATGCAGCGGCAGTATCAGCAGGGACAGCCTATGCCCCAGCAGATGCAGCAGTCTGCCGTCAACTACCAGACAGAAGGTATGGACGGCTGGCATGGACTGATGAAGCAATTCGGATTATCAGGCATAGGTGATATCGGTCACAACCTTGGCTATGTCATAGCCATGCTTCCTGACATGCTTATTGGTATGCTGACAGGTAAGAGCAGCAGCCTTCGCCTGAAGGACAATCTCCTGCCTTTCGGTGCTATCTTTGCAGGCATGTTCGTTAAGAACCCGTTTCTAAAGATGCTCCTGATTGGTCTTGGCGGTGCCAATATCCTTAACAAGGCAGGTCACAACCTCTTGGAGAACGCTGGAGTCCAGACCTCCCAGCAGCGTCCAAAGCAGTACGTCCAGCATGCCGACGAATTACTTTCCGAGCGCATTGAGCAGCCTGCCATGAAGGGTAATGCCCTTTTAGCCACTATAGACCATAAGCCCTGTGTCATTTACATTGATGAGCAGAGTGCTGATGCCTACTATCAGGGCAAGCTGCCTCTCAATGTTCTCTGCAATGCAGTTCTGAGGAAGTATGATGAACAACAGTCAGCTGTCAGCCAGAATTATGACCGTAGCGTTTCACAAGGTCAGGAACGGCAACAGACTCTCGGAATTAAATAGACATGACATATTGCTACTCCTTATTTAGGGGTAGCGATATGTCTTTTTATTGATGCATAAAAATATGGAATAAGTTTTTTCTCATTCTGCTTTTCTCTTGATTAAGACAATTTAAGACGATGAAATTTCTAAATGTGTTAAATCAAGACAAAGTTTTGAATATTTTTCCGCGCGTAATTTATAATAGGTAACTTTGTCATGTTTAACAAAAATAAAAGAAAGGAATAATTATGCCAGCAGAAGTATTTAATGACAACGCAACACATATGACTGCGTTTAACGGTAAAAACGTTGATATTGTTCCCACCCTAAACGGGGCTTCATTGCAAGTAGATGGAACGAATCCGAGTCAAGGTCAGGAACAGTCCCGTTCTATAGGAATGGGAAGGTAATAATCCGTTTATCGTTCAAGACATATAAAATTGAAGAATACTATGAACTATATAAGACTATATATTCTCTTCATATTTTTCTCGATGTCATTACTTTCACATGCACAATTTGAAGAGAACAACGGTTCTCAGATAGCTGCCATCAGAGGAGGTGGGGAGAAAATAAACAAAGCTATTTCAAAACAGACCACTTCACAAACCAAGACAGACCTGCTGGCAGGTGCTATCGGTACGGAGTTCCTGTTCATTAAAGGTTGGGAGGGTAAATACAACTCCTACCTGAAAACGACGCAGGGCTATGCCCAAGGACTGAAAGGGGCTGCTATGCTGTATGCCGAAGGGGTGACAACACTTCGCCATCTGTATGAGATTACGAAAGCCATCAAAAACAATCCCCAGGGGTTAATAGCATCTGCGGCTATGAGCAACGTTGCATCTGGTGCCAAGTTAAAAGAACTCGAGAAAAATCCGATGGCATCCATATCCATACATAATCTCTATGCCGATGCAGCGGCAGAGCTGATAAAGGTGTATAACGTCCTGAAATATACAATAGCAGAGGGTACTCAGACTAATATGCTGACGGGCGCGGAACGTACTGAGCTGTTATGGGCTATCAGTGACAGTCTGCAGGACTTTAACCGAAAGCTTCGCCAGCTGGCTCTCAGTATCGCATACTATAACTTGACGGATGTCTGGAATAGGGTGACAACGGGACTGGTGGAGCGTAACCACGGCGAGATAGCCCGTCAGGCCTACAAGAGATGGGTGAAGGCACAGACGACTTATCATAACTATCAATAAATTATTATGGCAAAGAAAAATATAATTGCAACAGACCAAGACACCCAAGAATTAAAGAAAAAAGTGAAGACAGAGAATAAGGGTGATGTCGAGCAACCAAAGATTTACCAAACGGACATGATGGTAAATAATGGTGGTGGCAAGCGATTAGCCACTATCAGCGAGGAGGCAGTGCTTCGTACCCAGAATCTCAATGTTGACACCATTACTTCTCATAAAGGAGATGGACATACCTTTGAGATAAGCAATATGAGTGTTGAATCTGCCATGGAGGATCTTGACAGGGCGTGTAATTATCGTACTGGTGGACAATATTCCGATGACATCAAAGCGTTACTGAATGACAAATATCTACTCCATGCGCTGGTGGACGGACAGGATGTCCAGATGGTTATATCAAAGGAAGATCATGACCGTTTCCTTAAAGCTAACGAAGAGAACCGCCTTGAAATCGTCCGTCAGATTCTTGACATAGATCCTGGTCATATTAAAAGAGGTCAAGATGTTGAAAATCTGGTAGTTCAGGTTAAATCTACAGACGGCAAATTATCTACGTCTCACCATGTCTTTGACGATGAAGGGTTACGTCGTTTTGAAAATGAACTGGGACACAAACTTATACCGCCCAAGCCACAAATAATTGAGGACGCAAAGACAAGCATCCAAAAACAAGAGAATGATTATAAATTGACTATTATCTTGGACGGTAAAGTCTATAACGCCACAATGACACAGCAGCAGCACGACAAAATGATGGCCTTGGATGATCGTCAGAAAGTCAACTTTCTCCAAAAGCTGTTGCCGGAAGCAAACATCAAAGGACAGTCACCCGACACACAACAAGCCATCCTGCAAACGCTGAATAACTCCCTCTATAATATACAGCCTAAAGCAGAGGTATATGCCTCGGCTACGCAAAGCCAAGGTAATCAGCGGACTGCGCCCAATGCTCAAGAAAGACTATCCGAAAACCAATCTCTTAATTCATCCCTTCACACAAACCTGTCAGAGATGACTGCAGCCTGCTTTGAACAGTTAGACAGAGACAGCCAGGAGATTGCCCAGTCAGAACATAGAGGTCTTAGCATGTAATTATGGTACACCCTGACAACATATCAAGCAAACCAGATTTCAGAGTAATTATAGCTGGAGGACGTGACTTCAACGACTACGCTCTTCTCAAAGCCAAATGTGACAACATATTGGCTGAGAAAGCGGCTACACATCGGATAGTCATCGTGTCTGGAGCTGCCAGAGGTGCTGACAGCCTCGGTGAACGGTATGCCCGTGAATATGGCTATACTCTCGACTCTCACCCTGCCGACTGGAATACTCACGGAAAATCTGCCGGATATATTAGAAATACCGATATGGCGAACAGTGCCGATGCCCTGATTGCCTTCTGGGACGGTCATAGTCGAGGAACCAAGCACATGATTGACACATCAATCAGGAATGGGTTATCAGTGAGAACAATATTATACGCAAATCAGATAACAAAGAAGAATAATATGGAAGTACAACGATCACACCTCTCCGATATAGACTATCTTATAGATGAAGACAAGAACGAAGTTATTGTCGAAGCGGATGACATAGAAACCGCTGAATTATGTCGCATCGGTAAAGCAATGGGAGGACAATTAAGTACGACAAAAAATGGTCGCATCATGTTTACGTTTAATACGCTAAAGGAAGGTCACCATTTTGGTTCGACTATGGTAGAACTTGCCAAGGCCAGAGCCGTCGGAAACAAGAATCTCGCCGATAAAATTCTTGAAAAGGCGTATTCCTCCAATAATCAAAGCTCACATTCTTCCCAGGATACAAAATTGGAATCGTTAAAAAATAAGGTGAGTCAGTACGCTATAGAGCATATAACTGGTAAGGGTTCGCACAGTGGCATAGCCTGGTTCCGTGACTCATTCAACGAGTATTGCGAAGCAATAGGTGCCAACGAGTTCAATCCTGATGACATCAGCTTCGAACTTGATGACCTCGTAGATAACCTAAAGAAAGCTCCTTGGGTAGCTGAGATAGCCGGAAAGCCTACAGACCAGCGGACTGCGGCTGACATAGACCGTGTTGTCAAAGATTTCATCTGCGAATATTGGCTGATGCGTCCGGAAGAGGTAACCACCAAGAATGTTGCCGACGTTCTGAAGGTTGCAGATCCGCTCAGCCATCGTCACCTCGTAGGTCAGAAGATAGCCATCGAATGTATCCATGCGCTCAATCAGGAGCAGTTACAGCAACTCGATGCAGTTCTGCGAGATCTCGAGAAAAATCCAAACCTCGGCAAAACAAACGAATTAAAAATATAGGTTTATAATAAGTGTATAAATTATGAAGAAGGTTTTATTTATACTGCTGATGCTGCCGGTGGCAGTCATGGCACAGAAGGATGTAACGACTTTCTTGGGTATTCCTGTTGATGGTACCAAAGATGTCATGATTCACAAACTTGCCCAGAAAGGATTCAAGAAAGCTCCATATGGCAAAGGATATGATATGACGGGTGAGTTTAATGGGGAAAAAGTAGAACTTAACATCGTTACTTACAAGAATAAGGTCTGGAGAATTGCCGTTGCCGATAAAACAATACGACAGGAATCTGACATAAGGATTAGATTCAATAACCTGGTAGATCAATTCGACACCAACAACAAATATATACCGGTTAATTTCGGCCAGCAAAATTTTAAGATCCAGTTCGACGAAAATATATCTTATGAAATGATGGTGAATAATAAACGTTACCAAGCTGCATATTACCAGATAGTCGACGTCAGCAAAATAGACACATCGGAAATCCAGAACAGTATCAAACAAGCCTTGATAAAGAAATATGGAGAATCAGCAGTTGAGAAGAAGGAAACTGCAGTGGTAACAGAAGCCCAGAAATTGGCAATTGAACATTATACCGATATCTTGGATCATAAGCATGTCTGGTTTATGATTAACCGGCAAGGTTATAATAATTACGCCCTATTTTTATATTATGATAACGAGTATAACCACATTTCCAACGAAGATTTATAATAATTATTATTATGGAACGTAACAAAAGACAAGAAAAGATGAAGGGTTATTCAGGTGGTGAGCAGCACATCGTGATGCTCAAAGAGCCGTACCCGCTTATTTACAATTATGAGACAATGGAGCCAGCCATACAGATAGGTACGCTGAATATTGTCTCGTTTGAGAGTGAAGCTGCAAACCTTAACGTCGAAGCCTATCCTATTATTAGGCCTTTGCTCTTGAACGACGAGGATGGCGAGATAAACGGCTCTGGTATCATTTCGCCGTACAGTATGTTTGTCGGCGAAGGAACGGAGATGTCCGCATGGAGAAGCATTTGCTTACTACACAGGACTGTCAATATTGAAGAGCTGTTTCTACTGCTGCGAGAGTATTGCTTTGTGGAGAATACGCTAATTCAGGATCCGTCTGAAATTATTCAGGCTCTCAAAGATTACGGGTACAGCATCGAGATGCCTAATGCTGATGAGGTGACAATTTATCTTGAGCATGATGATGACGGAGTAACGTGGCAGTCATCCTGGCCAATAGCTGGAAGTTTAGGGCCTTTACATCTTACCGACATGTGGTTCCTGGCCGCTGGCGGTGGAAGTTTGCCTGCTAATATAGAGAAGATGGTTGAATATGCAGTTTATTACGACGGATTATTCTTGGAGGAAAATAAGAAACTTCCAAAGTATAAGTTTGTGTCGGATTCAGAATCTGATGCCGGTGACCTTGCCTACATCAATGAGACATTCACAGAATGGCTAACCAAAGAACGTGAGAGTTACCAGAAATAAGTATGACTGACAGCAAGCGACTCTCTATATATAACAGGTATCACGGTCACTGTGCTTACTGTGGTCAGCACATGAAGCAAAAGAACATGACTGTTGATCATTTGATACCTCAAAGCAAAGGCGGCGGCAACAACATTGAGAACCTAATGCCGTGTTGCAAGAGTTGTAACAGCATGAAAGCTGCTGACAGTCTGGAGGTATTTCGTCTCCGTTTCTTCTGGGGCACCCTGCATCCATCGGAACTGTCAACATATGACAATATGATCTCGGTCATGAAAAAGAAAAATTTCTATTTTGAGACAGAATAACAAGTAATATTATAGCGATGGGAAGAATGGCAAAATGGCGTAAAGATGAAAAGATGATTTCTACAAAAAAATAGAAAAAAATGGCAGAACAATTTGGCCATTTCAATTATTCTTCGTATCTTTGCAACAGATATAGAACAATCAGCACTCCCCCTGAAGTAAAAGGTAGAAGGCTACGCAATGTGAAGCTTCAGACGGTCAAAGGCTGATACCAGATGGAGAGAGCTTATGCTCCTGGCCCGTCATATCAGGGAAAGGCTCCAGAAGACATAGGACATGTAGCATGGGTTGCGCCTGGCTACGCGGTGTCACCGAGAAAGTCCGCAATATATCCATTCGTGGGTGTATTGCGGGCTTTTTTTGTATGTCTACAATTTAACCTGTGGTGCGTAGCGGCTCACAGCGAACAAATAAAACAAGTATCATGCCATCTCGGCTCCGGGTGTCCGCTACCACCCGTCCGGGGTGGCAATTTTATAATAACAAAGATGAAAAGGCAAGAGATTGAAAAAAGAGTAAATTCCATCCTCATGGAAAAGATGAAGGTGGTATCAGAAAAGATTAACACAGACGCTGACTATTTTGATGATTTGGGACTCAACTCTCTGGAGTTTGTAGAGTTAATCATGGAACATGGAGCCTCCGTTTGGCATTGAGATCTCAGACGATAAGGCAGTTAGGTGCTATACGGTAGGCGATATTTATCTGATGATAGAAGAACTAACATGAATATTAAGAAAACACCAATGACAACATTATCAAACAAATAAACGATTATGAAAAAGACTATTTTAAGTTTTGCTATGTTGCTTGCCGCAGGCAGCACATTCGCACAGGTAACGGTTTCAGAACCAGAGTTCATCAACACTTATTGCATCCTAACAAGTGATGCCACCTATGACCAGCTGCCCAAGGAGTCGGGCACTCTGGGAGAGCATAAGAACAAAGTAAGGAAATGGGGCAAACTGCTTGGAGGTGCTGCCAACGTTATCGGCGCCGGAGGAATGATTGGTGCTGCTACTGCAGGATCCGTCAGCGGTGTCATCAACGGTGTTCGTGTGGCATCAACGGCTGGTAGTGTCGCCAGTGCTGCAGGAACGGTCAGCGGTCTTGCCGGATCTTCTGGCATGGATGTCGTCTTCAAAGGAGGACACTCCAGTTATACAGTTCAGGGTGGGCAGAACGTGAGACTTCTAATCAAGGGAGAGAAGAACGAGACAGACCCGATGGACATTTACCGTATCGTCCGCTTCAACGCGTCTAAGAAAGAACGTCGCATTCAGTGGATTGAGTTTGAATCATCGTTGATAGGTACCAAGGAGACAAAGAAGGCTGGTTATGTACAGTTCACGGCACAGAAGTACGGAGAAAAGTCTTACTTACTCACCATCCCCGCATCTGAACTGGAAAAGGGCGAGTACGGAATCTTCTATACAAGCATCATTACCGCTACTACAATACCAGTAGGCACCTTCAGCATAAAATAACAATATATTCCTCAATTTCCCTGGAGAGATTGAGAATATTGACGATTCCTGTTATATATGGGATGCTGGAGATTATTTAGATGATCTCATTGATGAAGAAAAGCTAAAAGAAGCATCTTCACACTAAGAATAAACAAAAATATAAACCAAGTAAATTAAACAATTATGAAAAAGAACAGTATTTTAAGTTTAATGACGGTGGCCATGATGGCTGCTATGTGTGTAACCTTTACTGCCTGTGGCGGTGATGACGGTGACAGTACACCAGGTAAGCCAGAAGAACCAGGAGCAGGTGGCACTACCGCTTACGTAGAGCCGTGTCTGGACTTCGGAAGCAGCGTGGAACACGTCAAGGAGTATATGACTGGTACTGCCTTCCAGCTCATTGACGGCAACAACATTGCGCTGATGTATGCCAATAGTGATGCAACGGTAGCTATAAGCTATACGTTCACGAGCGGACTGCGCATAGCGCAAGTGACCTATAACGGCTACAGCGAGAGCCAGGCTAACGCCTTCAAAGCTGAGATAGAGAAGAGGTATGGAGTGACGATGACCAAGGAAGTAAACCCAGACGATGTGAGTCAGTGGGTCTACAAAGGTACCACTACCATTAACAGTAGGAAGGTAGCTATCATGATGATGGCTTACAAGGGGGTTGTTAGCATAATGTACGGTTTGCCAGATTGAACTATGAAAAAGGACAATATAAACATTCGCGACAAGGAGCATGATGCCGACTACCTGCGACACCTCGACGAAGTGCTGCAGGAGGAAGAGAACGCGCACACAGAATATCTGGACTAATATGGACGCGAACTATTATAGCAACTATCTTCGGGATTACCTCGCCGATGCCGGAGATGTACGGAAGGATGATGAAGACTTCATCAGTGCCAGGGCCGATGCCGCATCTGGAGAGTATGAGGTGCAGCGCCGTGCCGGTGCTCCACCACCATGCGCACAAGAGCTGGCCATGGCAGTCCTGATGGAAGGGTTTACATAGCGATCTTTGAAACACTGAGATATAGCCTGGCATGCGGCACTTGAGACATGGGAGTTGCGGGAGGCGGTTACGGCCACCTCATGTTGTCCGGCCCATGAGCCTTGGGAGTGCGGGGATAGGTTACGACCTGTCAAGTGACCATCCCAGAAGTGTTGCTGTGCCAGGTCCTTATATCGCCGAAGGATTGGATAACGGTTCTTGTATGTGCAACTTCTGGAACATTGGTTCCATTAGCAACATCTACAGGTTGAGACGTGGTATGCAGGGGGCGGCAACCTCAGCGGGAATGATTAGATATCGGAGTTTGCGTTGATATGCTCACCGAGATATTCGCTATTTGCCGGGCATCTGTACCCAATGAAGGCGATTACCTGGCACGGCAGTTGCTTTGAAAGGAGTTCCATCTCCCGGTACGACGGTGCCAGGTTCCTAAAGGAGAGTGCGGAATAGGTATTCACGGGTGCATTTGCACGTCTGCGAGGGTCTGAGGCAAACGCCGATAACGACTGGAAAAACGGCTCTCCATTCTTCTCAGGACGGACGCAATAGTCCTGAAGCTGCACACTGCCGGACGGAGCAGTTCCGAGCATCCCGGTTCTTCCGTTGAAGACAACTCAGACAGGAGTGCAGCATTTTGGGAGGAGTTGCGGGAACGGGTTTCATCGACGCGTTCACTTAGACCAGCCTCCCATTTGCCGAGCGGCTGGTTATGACCAGTATTAGAACGTTATCGGCGAGCTGCTGCTGTTGGCTGTGCTATTAAGTTAAGTGTTCTACAGTTCGATGGTGGCAGCTCTTTTTTGCTCGATAGTTTGGTTATTTCAGAATTTTGTTGTACCTTTGCAGCAGTCTCCATTCTTCTAAGCTGCCTTGCTGATGCCCCGGCGATTAGTGCCGAGTGGTGTAACAGGAGGCAGTTCTTTTTTGCTCGATAGTTTGGTTATTTCAGAATTTTGTTGTATCTTTGCACCCTGCCAGTGGTAATAGGAGTTCCGGGTACTTCGGTACGGCTGGGCATCCCTGAAATAATGGGTGGAAAAGCCACTGGCAAATATTGGAGAAGCTGCTAAGGTTCCGGGTACATCTGTATGTCTGGGCATGTCTGAGGAAGGAACAACTTCCGATAACGACTGATAAACAGCTCTCCATTCTTCTAAGCTGCCTTGACTGATGCCCCGGCGATTAGTGCCGAGTGGTAGGACAGGAGGCAGTGCTTTTTTTGACTCTGTGCTTTTTGGACAGACGTTGGCGAATCTGCAAGGGGTGCTGCTCGATGGGCGGCACCCTTTTTTGTGTCTGGTGAATTTAGTATTTCAAGTAATACGCTTTTTCCAATGGGCACAGTCCGCTATTACCGATACCGGTTACATCAAATCGGATGTATTTTACATCCTTTTTGATGTATTTGAAGGTGTAAAGAAATTTTATTTCGCCCCATATTAGGGGGATATAACTACTTCACCTGCAGCCTGTTTCGCGTTCTACGGGCTTTATATAAGGTCATTTTCTCCGTCGGCATCGGTAAAATGCCCGTTTTTGGAGTTTTCTTTACATTTTTACAGCTCCCGTCAAAATGTGATATCCAAGAGATTGAGGACTGCTCCGTTCCATTTTGTAACAATGATGCACTGGTATTTCAGTTTTTCTTCGTACCTTTGCATCCGTATTTTATGAACTTCTGTTATGAGTTATCTGCTTCCAATAGGCATTGTTGTTGCAGTGATGGCAATCATAGGAATTGTCATCATCAGGAACAGGTTGAAAGAGATATCGGATAAATTTGATGACGAGATAGCTGATGCAGTATCTTCTTTGCAGCCGATTTCATGCTATGAGGCATCACGGCAGGCTGTAAGCAAAGCAAATATGCAATCGTTTGATGATATTGAGGAAGCATTAGAGACTTTGTTTGCTGAGCGATACATGACAGACAGTGATGAGAAGTCTGTCATGAGTCAGTTCTCCGACATATATCAAGAGGCCTATGCCCTGGCAAATAAGCTGGAGATATTCAAAATAGAGCCTTCCTACAGATTAGAGAAGCTGCTAAGGTTCCGGGTACATCTGTATGTCTGGGCATGTCTGAGGAAGGAACAACTTCCGATAACGACTGATAAACAGCTCTCCATTCTTCTAAGCTGCCTTGACTGATGCCCCGGCGATTAGTGCCGAGTGGTAGGACAGGAGGCAGTGCTTTTTTTGACTCTGTGCTTTTTGGACAGACGTTGGCGAATCTGCAAGGGGTGCTGCTCGATGGGCGGCACCCTTTTTTGTGTCTGGTGAATTTAGTATTTCAAGTAATACGCTTTTTCCAATGACCGCAGTCCGCTCTTACCGATGCCGCAACATATACCAGGTCAGCCTTCTGGAATACAAGGAGCACCTTGTGTTTTACATCAAATCGGATGTAT
>Ga0256407_10005257_pt1 | contig 20906 bp, 10 predicted proteins | sample RumenRJG_04DNA_FD_193489 | JGI IMG/M metagenome (GOLD analysis project Ga0256407, IMG submission 193489) | Bovine rumen microbial communities from Lethbridge, Alberta, Canada - RJG_04 | ecosystem: Host-associated > Mammals > Digestive system > Stomach > Rumen | place: Canada: Alberta... | reverse complement strand
AAAATAAGATAAAAAAAAATTCATGTAATAAATATAAATTAAAATTAAGATATAATAATGGGAGCTTGTGAAGCAGTAAAAAATCCAAATGAAAAAATAATAAAATCGAATCTATTATCAGAAATGAAAAATGAAAATAATGAAGAAATAAAAAAAGAAAATCCTCAAATAAACAACAATAACAAAGATAATGAATTAAAAAAAAATGAACAATCAAATATAAATACAAACAAAGAATATGCTGAATTACAATCTCCAAATATAGAACCAGACTTATATCCTTTAAGAAGACGTCAAAGATTAAGAAGCGAAAATATAGCACATCCAAACTTTCATTTTTTATCAGAGAAAAAAAATGATGAACAAAATGATAATAATGACAAAGATAATAAAAATGAAAAAACCAAAACTCCAATTTTTAAAACTACTAAAAATAATTCTTTAACATTCCAAAGAATGCAATCAATGAAATATTGTAATGATTTTAAGAAAAAAACTCAAACTGGAAGTGGGAAATATTTATTAAATCATTTAGCAAATTCTTTATTAAGAAATACAATAGGTGAAAACAAACCAAAAAATCCAAAATATTATAGACCAGAATTTGTGAATGATTGGAGATATGTAAAAAATGAAACAACAAATATATCAATATGGAAAAATTTTGGTCAAATTCCATTAACTCAAGAATTAATAAATTCATTTATTGATTTAGATATAAAAGAAATATCAAAAAGTGAACATTTTTTCAAAAAAAGAATTTGGTTAATGAATTATATAATGAATCATTTTCCAAATACAAATGATGAAAATCCAATATTAGTAATTAATAGAAAGAATATTTTAGAAGAGTCATTTAATCAATTTATGACTACGAAAGATTTAAATTTAAAAGAACCAATTCAAATTCATTTTGTTGATGAAGTCGCAAATGATGCAGGAGGTGTTTATAGAGAATGGTATTCTTGTTTATTTAAAGAAATTTTTAATAGTAAAAATAAATTATTTATTGAAAATACTAATAATGCTTGTTTTAATGGAACATATTTAATTTATCCTAAATACGATAATATGAAAATGGATTATTATGAATTTTTTGGGAAATTAGCAGCAAAGGCTTTAATTGATAATGTTAATATTTCAGAAATTTTAAATAGAACTCTTTTAAATTATTTAAAAGGAGAAAAAGTTGTTTTAGATGATATGAAATATTATGATTTAGATATTTATAATTCGTTAAAAAAAATTAATGATATTGAAGATATTAATTCAAATGATATTTTTAAAGATTTTAAATTTGTTTGGAATATAAAAGATGAAAATGGTAAATATAAAGAAATTGAATTAATTCCTGGAGGAAGTAAAATTAATTTAAATAATGATAATAAAAAATTATTTATTGAAAAAATTATTTATGTTGAAACTTTAATGAGATATGAAGAACAAATTAAAAGATTAAGAAAAGGATTTTTAAGTTTATTAGGTCAAGAAATTAATATTTTTAAACCTGAAGAATTTGAATTTCTAATATGTGGACAAAGGACAATTGATTTAGAAGATTGGAAAAAAAATACAATTTATAAAGGACATTATAATGCAAATCATCAAACTATAAAATTTTTTTGGCAAGTTTTATCTGAATTAAGTCAACATGATTTATTTATTTTTTATTTCTTTTGTACTAGTTCAACTCATGTTCCTATAGATGGTTTTAATTCTTTAAAAGGAGTAAATAATAAAATACAAAAATTTACTATTGAACCAAAATTATCTTTAATTTTAGATGAAAGTGGAGAAAATAAATTTAAGTTAATTGAAGCTAAAACTTGCTTTAATAGAATTTATTTACCTGAATATGGAAGTATTGAAGAAATGAGAAAGGCTATTGATATTATTATTGGGAATGATACACAATTTTTTGGTTTGGAGTAATTTTATTATTAAAAAAAAAGAATTTAGTTTTTTACATGGTTTTTTAATATTAAAAAACTATGTTAATCAATTATTTTGAATTATTAATATGCAATATTATTTGAACATATTTAGAGTTTAAAATTTATTTGTTTAAGATTATATATTTATTTTAAATATATAATATATATATCAATATTTAATATTTTATATATATAAAGTTTGTTTAATTTTTTTATACAATTCAATTTAGAATAAAGTGGAAGTATTTATAATTGTCTAAATAATCTATAAATTTAAATTCTAAAAAAATAATATTAAAAAAATAATTTAACTAAAATTTAAAAACATCATCTAATATTTAAATCATTCTAAAAACACAAATAATAAATTTAAATTCCAAAAATTTCATCTAAATCTTCTATCTCTATTTAAAAAGAATCTTTATAAATATAATTCAATTATTATTACATTCTAAATAAATTAATAAATAAAAAATATGAATGAATTAAAATATTATTTTATTAAACAATATTTATTTAAAAATTCTAAACCACAAAAAAATAAATTTTTAAATAAAAAAGTATAAAAAACATTTTTTGATATTTTCAAAGAAATAAATAATAAAACATCCATTTACTCAAATTGAAAATATTTTTTTGATTACAATTTCCTTAATAATAATTTAAAAAAAACGCTAATAATTTATATTTATACCTAAGATGAAAATAAAATAATAAATATTTTCTAATATTTAATTATTACATTAAAAATTTTCATACCATTTATTAAATTCATTAATTTCATCATCACTAATTTTAATTCCATCATCAGGTTTATATTCTTGATAATTTTTATTTACATAATCACAAAAGTTATCAATTAAAGAATTATTATTATTATTTTTAGTATTAAGATAAATTTCTTCTTTTTCTTTATCAATAATAATATCATTAATTTGAATATTAGGAATATTTTTAATAATAGGAAAATAAGGAGGAGTCATATTTAAAGAAATTAACTCTTCCCAATTAAATGAATTAAACCACAAATGTTTTCTAATAGCTTCAAATTTACTTAATCTATTCAAAGGTTGTTTTTCTAACATTTGTTTCATTAAAACAATAAATTCTTTATCATTGCAAAAATTAGGAAAAGTCAATTCATCATTTATAATACTATAATAAATTTTCATAGGATCTTCAAAATTTTCTCCAAATGGAACACCTCCGCAAATAAATTCATAAGCACAAATAGCAATTGACCAAAAATCAACTTGAAAAGAGTATCCTTCACCAAAAATAACTTCTGGTGCCATATATTGTGGAGTTCCTATTATTGTTGAAGTTCTATCTGTTATATTTTTTACTGTTCCAAAATCTATTAATTTTAAATATCCATTATTTAATACTATTAAATTTTCTGGTTTTAAATCTCGATATATAAATTTTCTTTTATGTAAATAATTTATTGCTAGTAACATATTCGCTGTGTAAAATAATGCTTGTTGAGTGTTTAATAAACCTATATCTCGTATTACGTAAAATAATTCTTTTCCTTTTAAATATTCCATTAAGAGATATATGTTTTTATTGTCTTTTAAACATTTTACTAATTTTACTATGAAGGGATTGTCAATTGATAATAAAATATTTTTTTCTAATTCTAAATTGTGATTTAGATTTTCATATAAAATTTGCTTTTTTTGAATTGTTTTAATTGCATAAAAAAATGAATTTTTTTTACAATAAACTAAAGATACTTTACCATAATTCCCAATTCCTAATTCTTTTATATGATATAAATCTTTTAATTGTATTGTATCATCTTGTAATAATAATCTATTAAAAAGAAAATTTTTCATATTATCTTCAATATTATTTAAAAAATCTTCTTTATTTAAAGAATATAATTCAGAATACCCTTTTGAAATTACTGTCGCTGTTCTTAATTCATTTGTTAATAAAGCTCTTTCTCCAAATGACTCTTTTGGATTTAAAGTTCTTAAATATATTCCTTTTGAAAAAATATTAACATTACCTACTTTAATTATATAAAATTTATTTCCTTTTTCTCCTTCATTAATTATTTTTTGTCCAGATTTAAATTTTTCTAATCTTATCATAGTTGATAATATTGATAATTTACTTTTTGGTAAATTTTTAAATAAATTAATATTACTTAAATTACCAATTACTTCACTTTTCCTCATTACTTCATCAAAATTCATACATTGTAAATGTTGTAAAACTTTATCAGTATCTGCTTCAAGAAATAAACAATCAGGATGAGGAAAAAGTGCATAAGTTAATTTTTCATTTGAAATAAATAATATATCTTTTTCAAATAATATTTCTCCTCTTGTTGCAACAATTTGATTTGTTTTTGACTATATTTAATATATATATAAAAAATTATTTTAAATAAATAAATCTTACATTTATTAAATTACCATCAATTATAATTACAATTTTAGATGATTTATTATGTTTAATTGGAAAAGCAACATTATCACTTCCTAAATTAACAGCTTCAAAATATTGAAAAATTTCTTCTACAAAATAAGTATTTAATTGATTAAAAATTTCTGATTTTTGAAAAGCAGTTTTCATAAAATTTAAAAATAAAAAACTTCTATATTTTTCACCTAACATACTTTTCAAATAAGAAATAGAAATAGAATAACAAACACAATTTGTTTTAGCAATAACATCCAAAGTTCTTTTTTTATCAATTAAAATACTTCTTTCACCAAAATGATCTCCTTTTTTTAAATTTCTAATAACAATTCCATTTTCATCAATACATTCAACTTCTCCACTTTTAATAATATACAAACAAGAACTAAATTCTCCTTTTTTAACAATTAATCTTCCTTGATTAAATTCTTCTAAAACTAAATGGGAACATAAAATAGTTTTTTGATATTGTTCCATATGTGATAAGACACTAACAGAATCAATAAATTGTAAATTTTCTTCATATTTTATTTTATTAATATGTTCAATTATTTTTCTAAAATTTTTTCTATCCATTGTCCATAATAAACAATTTGTAATTGCTTTAATACTTCCTGAACGAGGTGCATCATGTAATAATGCTAATTCTCCGAAACTTTCTCCTTTTTTTAATATTTTTATTAATTTGTGATTTACTATTAATTCAGCAGAACCTTTTTTTAATATATAAAAATAATTTCCTATTGTTCCTTGTTTAAATATAAAATTATTTTGTTCTATTTCTACTAAACTCATTTCTTCTATTATTTTATTTATTGCTTGTTTATTTAGGTATTTCATAAAAAAATGCTTTTGTATACATTCATTTATTAAATTTTCATCTTCGTTTGTTTGATTGTGAATTTTTAATATTTTGAAATTTTCTTTTTCTGTTGTAATGTTTTCCATTATATTTTTTTGATGTATATTTTTTCTTAATAAAAAATCTGAGAATTTGTATAAGTTTCTTTTTGTAAATCTAGTAGTTGTTGTGTTATCATCTGCTTCTATTTCTCTTGTGTTTAATGTAAATTCTTTTTTTAATTCAGTATAAGATGTTTTTATTTGTAATTGATTTATTATATGATTGTTTTTTGTTGATGATGGAACTGCATTATCTAATGGTATCTCATGTATTGAATTATGTACTCCCATTTATTATAATATTTATAAAAGTAAACATAAGTAAAAAATTATATTATTTAATATTTGTAAATGTATAATTATTTTGTATATATTTTTTATTTATATTTAAAATATAATTTTTTTATATTTTAAAATAAATAATATTATTTTATTCAGTTTTTTTGTATATGACATATTAAATACATTTTTTTAATTGTTATTCATTAAACGTAAAGTCGATGAATTATTATCATAAATCAAATATCTAAAAAAATTCCAAAAAAACCATTTATTTTCATTAATTATTGTCATAATATTAAAAATTAATATTTTTTCATTTACTTTTATAAATAAATTATTAAAATGAAATTTAATATTCCATTTTCCAAAAATTAAAATATATATACATTGATCCTTTTAATAAAAAAGAATTACAAAGTAAATATTTATATACTCCTTTTTCTTCTTTTATTGAATAAGCATCAATTCCACTTTTATTAAATTTATAAAAAAATTTTTTAATTATAATAATTAAAAAATTCTCTGGAAAATAAATTTTATTATGTTCAGGACTAATCATTACGCTTTCTTTTAAATTAATAATGTTGAATAATCATTTAAATTATTAAAAAGAATAATTTTATTTAAATTAATATCAAAAGGATTATTTCATAAATTTTAGTAATTTTATTATATTCTTTAAAATTATTATTTCCAAAAGTAATAAAACCATTTTTTCCTTTATTATATGTTTTTATTTCAAGAACAAAATTATTATTAATATTACCATATAATTTTACAAAATTTACAAATAAATAATAACTACTATTTTTAAACCCAATAACTCCACAATAATTAATATATTTAAATCCTTTATTTATAATGAAAAATATAAAATAACCTTTGTTAAATTGATTATTTTTAGTTTGTAATATCAAAAATTAACATAACCTTCAAGATTATATTTTTTATCTTTTAATTGAATAATTGAACCAATCTGAGTATAAGATTCAGATTTTTCTTTTTCAAACCAATTTCAAAAATATTATAATCAATAACATAACTAAAATTACTATTAAATATTATTTTAAATGGAAGACATTGTTTTGTTGTTCCTATGCATATATTAATAAATTGATGATTAAATTCAATATAATTAATAAGTAATTCTATACTTTCTTTAACTTTTTTTTTTAAAAATATAAAAAGAAAATTATAAAAAAGTAAATTTTCATATTATATTTATTTAAATCAATGAACAAAGTTTAAATTATTTAATTCAAATAATTTTATTTTAAAAAATTAAATATAAAATAATATGTTCTCATTCTTTAGTTCAGAACCACCAAAAGTTACTGAAAAAATGTTAATAGATGCCAAAATTCCTTTAATTCATAAAGAGGAAATTTCAATAGAAAAAAAATTAATTTGTACAACAGGTAGTGGAAAATTTTATAAAGGAACATATAATAATACTCCAGTTTCAGTAAAAGCAGTAGATATAATAAAAGATGATACAATTACAACTGAATTTATTTATTGGAATGCATATAAAAATAATGACAAAATTCTTAAATTATATGGTGTTTATTTAACTAATAAAATAGGATATATTATTTTAGAAGATTTTGTTTTTACAATGGAAGATGCTTTGAAAAATAGTAAAAATGTATCATTTCAAAATAAATTATCATTAGCAAATCAAGCTTTTGAAATATTATATATTTTTCAAAAAGAAAATAAAAAAATATTAGATTTTCGTCCTAAAATTTTAGGAATAACACAAAGTGGTGCTTTAAAATTATTAGATTTTGGTAAATTAATTAATCCAGAAAAATTATTAAATTATAAAGAAATAATGAAAGATAAAATTAAATATGAACCACCAGAATCAGTTAATAATAATACTATAGATGATATTAGTTATGATATATGGTCTTTTGGTTGTATTTTACTTGATATTTTTTCTGAAGAGTCAAAAGTTTATAGTTATAATATTAATAATATTGATAATTTTAAAAATTTACTTATTAATGGACAATTTCCAGATTATTCAAAAGAAAATTTTCATCCTATTTTAAAAAATTTATTAATGAAATGTTTAGATAGAAATATAGAAAAAAGAGTTAAATATAAAGAATTAGATTCTGAATTAAAATCTTTTGTTGAATATTTTTTATCTAATGATGTTGATATAACTAAAATCAATGTAGATGATAATAAAAATATTTCTGAAAGATTAAGCCCTTATTATAATTTTGTTGTTAATAATGAACCTAAAATTAATTTTAAATTAGATGATATTAATAATAATTTATTAGAAAAAAGTTCTGTTTGTCAAAAGACAATTAATGAAATATTTGAAACAGAAAAAAAAACATTTAATAGTAATATTGATATTATGATAAAAACTTTAAAAGAAGATGCTACTTTAAAACAAAAAATAATTTTAAAAATTAAAGAAGAATTATCAAAATTAATTGGTGAATTAAAACAATTATTAATTTTTGCAATTGGTGATATAACAACTTCTCAAAAAATTATTCTAGATATGAAAAAAAATATAATGTTTCTATTTGCTTCAAATGATTTTTTAAATGAAAAAGAAGATCCAGTTTTTTTAAAATTAGAAGAAGAAAAAAGTAAAATAATGCAATTATTAATAAAATATTCAAAAGAAGAATTATTTGATAGAATTACACTTCATTTTGACAAAGCAAAAAAATTAATTGATTTTTATAAAGAATTATGTACACAAAAAGAAACATTAATGACAGAAATAATGGAATTAATAATTAATCACAAAAAAAAATATATAGATACAAACGAATTAAAAATATTTTTACCAAAATTAGGAATTAATGTAAGAGATTTAGGTGATGAATATATAGGAAATAATGTAAAAGATTATTATAAAGAATTTATTTGTAGACCATATGAAAATTCAAATGTAATAAATGTATTTGATTTATTTAATAAACTATATTTCCAATATACATTAGATGCATTATATGTTTTTCCTAATTCTTATTCATTTTATGATATTAAAAAAAGGAAATTATATATTACTGGTGGATATAATAATGAAGAAAATACTGGAATTGACATTGCTTATGAAGTTTCTTTTGATAATTATAATAAATTTGATAATAATGTTAATGAATTAGATGTTAAAGTTAAAGAAATTAAAAAAATGAAATTTACTCATTTTTCTCATTCTATGATTAAATTTGAAGAAAATTATTTAATTGTTGCTGGAGGTGATAATATTGAATGTGAAATTTATGATATTGAAAATAATATTTGGTCATCTTTACCTCAATTACCTTTTATTTGTAATAATAGTATTCTTTCAATTTTTCAAAGAATTATTTTTTTATTTAATGATGATAAAATATTAAAAATGAATTTAAATAATTTATATAAAAATGAAAAAAATGAAATTGTAACCACCCAAGAAAATAATTGGGAATTAGTAGAATTTATTTTTAATATTCAATTAGAAAATGAAAATAATCAATTTTTATTTAGAAATAAAATGGGTTCTTATTGTGATTTAAATAATGGAATTATTTATTTATTAGGTGGGAATGATGGACAAAATAATCATAATCAAATGTATAAAATGGAACTTTTAGATTGTTTTGAAGTTCCTGATGAAAAGAATAAACATGCTAAGAAAATTAAGAAAGTTTTTAAAAAGAATTTTTTAGTTGAAGTTGAAAAAAATGAATTACTTTTTAGTAGTAGTTTTAATAATAATATTATTTGCCTTCAAAATAATTATCTTTTAATGATTGATAATAAAAATAATGCTATTGAATTTAATTTAATTAATCATGAATGTTTTATATATGATAAATAGATATAGAAATTTTGAATTTAGTTTATAATTTATTTAAAAATGTAACAATTCATATTAAAAAATTTTAAAATGCTATTTAAATAATTTAAACACATATTTAAATGTTAAAATTAAATAATAATTAATATAAAACAAATAAAAAAAAATATATTTTTTTTAAATAAATTCAAATAAAAAAAATAAATTAAATATTATAATATTCTAAAAATATAATATTTAAATTTTATAATTATAAATAGGAGAAATTGCCCTTACAAAATCTTCATAAGAAATCATTAAATCTTTATCATAATCAAATCTACTAAAAATTAAACTAATTCCAAATTCAGTTAAATTATCATTTTTTTGAGCTCCAGAAACTAAAAAATTAAAAACCATTCTTTTATCAATTTTTCTTGCTTTTGGAAAACCTTTTCCTTTTAAAATTAAAAATTCTTCATAAGGAGAAAAATTTTTATTATTAACATATTGTAATTTTAATTTTTCAATTTTTTCTTCTAAAGTTAAAGTTAATTTCATAATTTGTACAATTAATTCTTTTGATTCAGGAGAAATTTCTTCATTATTTAATTCAATTAATTTATCACCATTATCAATTTCATCAAAAGGAATTAACATTTTTTTAAAGTCATCATAAATAAAATAATCTTCATTTTCTGAAAATTGATGATAAACAATATTAATTTCTTCATTTGTTGGAGAAATATTAAATTCATTATAAAGAGTATTTTTAAAATTATCTTTTGTTATCATATTTTGTTCATCTATATCAAAAATATAAAATAATTCTATTGGTATTATTTCTTGATTTAAAAATATTTGTTTTCTACAATTATATAAAATTGTTTCATATTTCATTACAGTTAATAAAAATTCTTGTAAATTTATTTTTTGATAATCTTCAATTGCTCTTTTAGAATTTAATTTTATTTGATCTAAATTATTTATTTGAAAATTATTTGAAGAACTTGATATATGATTATTAAAATTAATCATATCATTTGATACAACAAATAATTTAAATAAACTCTTTAATTGATTATATGAAATTCTTCTTTTAGAATCTGCTTTTAAATAATATAAAATTATTTTCATTTCATTGTGATATAATTCAATATTATAATTCATACAAAATTTTTCTAACATATTTTCATCAATATAATTAGTTTCATATTGACTTAATAATTTAATTATATCATAAACAGCAAATGTATCATCATCAAAAAATTTATCTAAAGCAAAACTAATTGCAGTAAGTAATTTTATTTCATTTAATATTAATTTACTAAAAACTTGTTGTAAATCAAAATCAATATTATCATTATTATCTTTAAATTCTACTTTTGAACCAATAAATGTTTTTGGATATAATAAATTTTTAAAGTCATTATAAGTTAAAAATGTATCATTTATTCCTTCTTTATTCATTCCAAAATGTGTAATTAATAATTGAATTAAACTTTTAGGAACATTTACTGAATTTGATTCAAGAAATGTATATAAATCTGAAACTGTTATTATTCCCATTTTTTTTTTATCAATTAACTTACATAAAGTATCATAATTAAAAGCAGGATTTTTATATAAATTTATCCTAGGTTTTTCTAAAAATTTAACTCCATTAATTATAGTTAATAAGAGATTTTTTAAATTTGAAATTAAAAGACTTTTAGACATAATATATTTTCAAAAAAAAATTCATTTAATAAAAATAATAAACAACAAAATAAAATAAATGAATTTAGAAGATTTAAAAAAATCCTCATATGATACATTAAAAACAGAATATGGTTCAAAAATACACACATCAAAAACTTTAAAAATTAAATGTGACACATCAAATAGTATAAAAGTAAATTGGTTAAATGAACCTCCAGTTTCCCCAAAAGAAAATGAAATATTAAATTCAGTTCAAGAAGTAAATTTAACATATAAAAAATCAAAATATTACGACGGAAAAAATAAAGACTCCCCCCTTGATTTACATACAACAATAATGTATCATCCAAAAAGTAAAAAACCTTCAAAAATAATAATTTTTATTCCAGGAGGAGGATTTGTACAATGTAAATATTCAACAGCAAAATTAAACGAAAAAAAATTTTTTGCCTCATTTGGTTATTCAATAGTCTCAATAGAATATCATATAATAGGACAAGGAATATATAAAGATGCATTAAATGATATTTTTGATTTAATAAATTTTTTAAAAGAAAATAAAGAAAAATATAATTTAGATACTGATAATATTGCTTTATATGGAAGCTCAGCTGGTGGTTATCTAGCAACTTTATTTTCAATTAAAGAAAAAATAAAAGAAATTAAATGTACTATTATTTTATATGGTATTTGTTCTTTAGGAAAAACTGGAGATGATTTTGATGATGAAGGAAAAAAAAGTCATTTAGATAAAAATAGTGTTGAAAGTCATTTTATTTTTGGAGTTTATAGTAATAAAAGTATTTTAGATAATATTGATGAAGTTAATTTAAGTGATCCTTTATTTTATATTAATGGAAAGGAATGTCCTTTTATTTTATTCACTGGGGATGAAGATAATTTAGTTAGTCCTAGTCAGTCTTTAAATTTACATAATAAATTATTGGAATTTGGAGTTAAGAGTATTAGATATTCTTTGGAAGGGGCTACGCATGGGAAAGGAGGGTTTACTTGTGAAAAATGTATGAGAATTATTTTAGAATTTTTGGAAAAGTATTTGAAATAATATTATTTAAATATGAAGAAGTTCAATTAAAATATAATTTTTAATTATTTTGTTTCAAAATAAATAATAAATTTTACTAATTTATTAATAATTAAATAGTAAATTAAACTAATTTAATTATTCTTCAATATTTTTTTTTTAAAATATCTCTCATTTTTTACTATTTATTTAAAGATAAAATATTTTTAAAGTTCATATATTATATAATTTCATATACCAAGCATTTCTTCACCAAGTTTTTCTACAATTGAATTTATTGCTTTTTCTTTATTTTCTTTTAATAAAATTTTTAAATTATCATCAATTGCTCCTATTATATTTTTTCTTATTTGGAGATCATTTGGCACTTGTGTTAAATAATCATAATCGTCATTTAATCTATTTTTTATTTCCTGAAATAAATCCTCATTTAAAATAGAATCAATTTCTGATTTATTATTTTTTTCATTAAATTTCTCATTAGATGATTTTTTAATTATTAATTTAAATAAAAAATTATTTTGAATAATATTAATTGATTTATCCATAGAAACTACATTTAATTTTAAATTAATTTCAGAATCTTCATTTCTAATATTTTTTAAATTAATTAAAAGATTGAATTTTATTCTTTCATTCGGTACTATTTCTTTTGTTTTATTTATAAATGTTTTAACTTTTAAAATATTATTATCTGAATTTCCTTGAATCATTAAATTTATTGGCCAAGGTAAATTTCCATTATTTAATAAAGAAATTTCTAATTTATAAGCTTTCATTTTCATTAATTCATCATAATTTTTAGTTAAAGTTAAATTTTCATTTTCAATTAGACAACCATAAAAAGGTGTTTTATTATTATTATTTTCATTATTTTTATTATTAGAAATATTATAATTATTATTATTAGAAATATTATTATTGTTATTATTAGAAATATTATTATTGTTATTATTAGAAATATTATTATTGTTATTATTAGATATATTATTATTGTTATTATTAGATATATTATTATTGTTATTATGATTTATTTGTACCCATGGTTGTTCAACAAAATTTTTGTCTTTTAAACTTCTAATTTCTTTTTCTTGAATTTCATTTTGTTCTTTTTTAATATTTTTATTTTTTGAGTTTTCTTTTGATAACATATTTGTTTCAAATTTTGAATTTTTATTTTTGTCATCTATTTGCTTTGATAATTTTTCTATTTTTTCTATTATATTATCTTGATTCTCAATTTGTTTTGATAATTTTTCTATTTTTTCATTTAAAGAAGAAATTAAATTATTATTATTAATATTTGATTTAAGTATTTGATTATTGATTTCAGATTTTAATTCTTCTAATAATATATTTTGATTTATTTCATTATTATTTGAATTATTTTTATTATTTGCATTTTGAATTGTTGATAAACTTTCAAAAATATTTTTTTTGAAATTGTTTAAATCATCATTATTTTTTCTTACTTTTTCATCAATTCCTATCAGAAATTCTTTAATATTATATATATTTGTTTTAAAAAGTTTTTTCATTTCTTTTTCCATTTCAGAATTTAATTTTTTTACATCATTCATTATTTCATCCTTAAATGCTTTATTTTCTAAACGAATTGTTTCTTTTATTTTTGAATAATCTAAATCAATATTAGATATATTTATATTATTATTATTCATATTATTATTATTCAAATTACTATTATTTATATTACTTTTATTCATATTACTATTATTATTATCATATAATTCATTATTAGAATTATTATTAATATATAAACTGGTATTTGTATTTGATGGTAAATTTTTTATTTGTGATTCTGCTGTAATTAAACCAGGATTATTTATATTATCTATTATTTCTTTATTAATTTTAGTATTAATTTCATTTTTAACATTTTTTTTATTTGAATTATCATTAATTATTGTGTTTTTTATTGTTTTTTTTCCATCTAATTTTAAAATATATATTATTTGATTATTTTCATTAGGTTCAATACAATTATTAAAATCATCTTCATTGTCAATATCTAATTCTTCATCATCTTCATCTATTCTCAATATTTTTAATGAATTTTTTTTATTTTCATCTATATCAAATATTTTATAGCATTTCTCTAAAAAATCATTATAATTATTAATATAATTAAATTGTTTTTCTTTATCAAAATATCTAATTATCATTTGTCTATCTTCCATTTTAAATATTTATTAAAAATATTTACTGTTCATTTTAATAATTATTAAAAATAACAAATAACCACAATTTTAAAAAAAAATTCATAAAAGAATTAAAAAAATGTCAAATTCACAAATAAATAATAATAATGAATCCAATTTAATAACTCAAGAAAAAAAAATAGAAAATGAAAAAGATTCATTTTTAAATTCAAAAGATTTTAATGATATGAAAACTGAATTAGACAAAGGAAATAATTTTATAGAATATTTTTTATCAGTTGGATTAGATCCAAGTATTGCATTAAATTCATGGTTTTATGAAAAAGAATTAGATGAATTAAATTCAGAATTTTCAGAAAAATTAAAACCAAAAATAATTTCATATTTTCCTCCTTTTCAAAAACATACAACTTCATTTGATGAATCTATAATTCTTCATTGTTTTCCCAATGGTTTTAAATTAATTGAAAGTTTTACTTTTCCACCTCAAAATGAAATTTTTTCTTTTATTTTAGATAATAATTTTTATTGTATGAATTATCCTCAAAAATATGTTACTTGTTTAATTATTTATGAAAATATTATGAAATATCATAAATTATATTATGTAGATAAAATTTTAAATAATGATGAAAATAATATAAATGAAGATAATAATTATAAAACTGAGATTATTAATAATGATAATTCAGAAACTGCTTCTTCAACTTTTAAAACTCAAATTTTAAATCCTATTAGAAATGTTAATATTAAAAATCCAAATATTTATATTCCAAAATGTCTTTTATTAATATCAATTTATCCTTTTTTTCATGAATATGAAACAATAATACAAAATTTATTTTTATATACAAATGGTGATAATCTAAAAGAAAATATAACAATTCCAATTGATAAAATTATAGAAAATTTATTAATTGAAATACCATATCCACCAAGAGGTTTATTTAATGTTCAATATACTTTAATTAATGAACAAAGAGAAATTAAACAAAATTTAATGAATGAATTACCAATAATAGATCTTGATTTAAGAATATTAACAATTTTTTCAACTGATTTAATTATAAATATATATAGAAATATTATTTTAGAAACTAGAATTTTATTTTTTTCAAAAAAAATTCAATATTTAAATCCTTTTATTTATGGATTTCTTGCTTTACTTTTTCCTTTTTATTATCAATATCAAATTATTACTATTTTACCAAAAGAAAATTTTGAAATATTAGAAAGTATTACTCCATTTATTGCAGGAATTAATGAAACTTTTCATGAAGATTTTTTTATTGAAAAAGATTTAACTTTATCTGATATTATTTTAGTAGTTGATATTGATAAAAAGAAATTAGTTTGGATTAATGATAATGAAAATTTATCAAAAGAACTTCCTGATTTACCTAGAAATGAAAAAAAAAATTTATTTAAAGATTTAGATTTACTTTTATCTAATTTTATTGAAAAAGAAAAAAAAAGAAAAGAAAATATAAAAAAAAAAGATTCAATATGGTCTCTTACAAATTTTCATATAGAAAATGTAGATTATGATTTCAACAAAAGATTTCATGAATGTTTTTTTAATTTAAATACTAAATTATTACCAAACTATTCTCAATATTTAAATACAGATTTTTATAATTCAAATTCAGTTCCTTGTTTAGAAAATTTATTTAAAGTAGATAAATATTTATCAAGTATTCCTTCATATGATAGAAAATTTTATGAAAAATTTATAAATGAAACTCAAATTTTTGGTGATTTCTTATATAAAAGAATGATACCAAAAAATAGTGATGAAAAATTACAAATTTTATATTTTGATGAAAGAATAAATCAATCATCAAAACAAATACAAAATATATTTATAAATTCAAAAGAATATAATTTTCATAATCAATATAATGTTCAAAAACCAAGAACTCTTTCAGATAGTGAAATATCATTTTATAAAAAGAAAGAAAATAAAAAAAAACTATTAAAATATGGAATAATTGCAAATAATCATAATGGACAAATTTATTTTATATATCCAATTTTTCCATCATTGACAACAGATTTATTTTTTAAAGATACAATAAAAGATTATTATTATCCAATGAATTTTAAAGAAGAAATAAGTAAAATAAATACAGATATTGTTTCAAAAAGTCATTTAGGAGGAATTGATGTTCTTCAAACTGATATGGAAAATTATATTGATTTATGTTGGATAATTATTTGGGCAATGTCTTTTTGGTATTGTGATGAAATTGAAAGATATTATCGTTTTGAAGAATTAATTAATGTTTTAAATAAAGTTTCAAATCATGAAATGGAAATTTATAATTTATTATTTGAATCTATTAATTTATATGGTAAAGATTATATGATTTTGAAATTATATAATTTTTTCATTAAAAGACATTTAAATCCAAGTTTTAAAGTTCATAATATTGTAATGAAAATATTAGATAAAAAAGAAAGTAAAGGTCAAAAAGGAAATTTGAATTATTTATTAAATAATGTTGATAAAAATTCCACAATGAGTATAAAATTTGATAAGAAAAAATTTAGAAAAAGAACTTTTAAAAATAAATATGATAGTAATATTTTAGGAGAAGATGTATTTTTTTATCATATTGATACTTGTGTTGAATGTCAAGAAGAAATTAATTTAGAATTGTTATCAAAAAATTTTAAAAAAATGAGTCGTGATATTATTTGGGCAAAATGTCCTTCTTGTGGAAATAATATAATTCCTAAATTAACTGTTCAATTTGGTAAGGAAATGAATAAATTAGGAAAATTAAAACTAAATACTTGTTCTTTAGATAATTTTGTTCTTTTTTCTCCTTTGACTTTAAAAACTAGTTATGATGATAATTTAATAAAAAAATTTGGAATTAAATTAGATATTGAAGAATTTAAACATGATTTTTCAAAAATTTTTTGGAATACTATTTGGTATTTTAAAATTAAAGAATTACCTTATGATTTTATTTTACCATATGAATATACTATTGATACTAGTGTTTTAAATAAATTAAATTCTCATTTAAAAATTACCACTGCAAATATTGAAGAAGATGAAATTAATAATGATGAAATAAAGAAATTTGATTTAAATAAATTAAAAATAGAAAATATTAAAATTTAAATAATGTAGGGTATTTATATATAATTAACTAAAAAATTAAATTATATTACTAATTTTTAATTATATATATACTTGTTTTTAATAAGATAATTCATAACTTAAATTATAGAGGCATTCACTTTTAATTTTTATTGAAAACAAACGTAAAAGACAATTTAACAAAGAAAGAATAATTTGATATATTTCAAATATTATAATTGTCATAATTATTCCTAATAACCAATCTATTTGTGTTCTTTTATAAACATAGCAAAATTCTCCAATGTAAATTACATAAAAAATCATTATTATAATACTTGATATTCCAAAAATTAAATGTTGGAGTATTAATATATTAAATTCCTTAATTAATTTTTTTCTTAAAATAACTGAGTTTTTATATTTATTTAATAATTTTATAATTTTCCTTTCTGGAAATTGCATAATTTTGAAAAGGTAATTTATACAAATAAAAGATGAACATGTAAATAATAGTTGATACTTACAATTTTTAAAATAAAAAGTTGCTCTATTATTTATTTCAGAATAATATTTTTTAGAAATATATTTTTTTGTAAATGAAATAGCATTTAAAAAACAAATTGTTGCAATTTTAAAAATAAATATTAATATTTTCACCCAAATTGGCTCAAAAGGATTTTTCATATTAAAAATATATAAAAGTGATTGTTTAAAAACAATTTGTTTTTTAAAAAATTTATACCAAGAAATATCTTTTTTTAATGCATCTGAAAATTGAATTTCTTCATTTTTGATATTATAATCTTTAAAAATATCAATTAATATTTTAATATATTTTTTTATTTTTTTTGGTTTTTCAGATATTTTCTTAACTTCATTATAATATGTAAATATTTTTGGCCTTTCTATTTCTTGTTTTTTTTCTTCATCATTTGAATCAGTTTCTTTATTTAAATTTGAATTTTTTAAAATATGACTTTCTATAACAAAATTATTATTCTCCATTATATTATTATCAATAAAATTATTCTTATTTTCAATTTCATTTTCATCAATAAAAATATTATTATCATTATTATCATTATTATTATTATAATCATTATTATCATTATTATCATTATTATTATTATAATCATTATTATCATTATTATCATTATTATTATTATAATCATTATTATCATTATTATCATTATTATTATTATAATCATTATTATCATCTAAATCATTTTTGATTTCCATAATATTATTAATATTTTGATAATTATTTTCAGTCTGATTTGTGTTATTTAAATTTTCTTGAATATTATTAGGATTATTATATAAAGTTAATTTTTGTTTTGACCAAGTTTGATAATCAATATTTTGATTTTCATTTTTTGGTTCAATATTTAATGTTTTTTTAAAACTTTGTAAAAGATTTCTATCACTTCCTTCATTTTTAAAATCAATAAATTCTTTTGATTTTGTAAATTTAGGTGGATTTCCATTTATTAATGAAAAATATAAATGAATAATATCTTTTCTAAAAATTAAATAATATATGAATGCACAAAATTGAAAGCATAATAAAATAATTGTTATTATAGCTCCACTATTTTTAAAAAAATAACCAAAACCTTTTTTAACACAAAGAATACAATCAAAATTAAAATAAACTAATTTATTATCAAAAGGAATTTTCTCCTTAATTTCCATATTATAACTTTGTTCTTCTAGAAAATTACATTTACATAAGACTTCATAAGTAGAATAATTTTTTTCAATTTCTTCACAATTATCATAACAATAAGAATAATTTTGATAATAATTATAAAATCTATCTCTTAAAGTAATTTCTTTATTATTTTTATTTTTATAAAAATAACATATATCATTAAAGAAAGGATCATCTTTATTAAAAATATCAATTATAGGATATAATTCACTAGCTAATAAATAATTTGCTTTTTGAATTGAATTCATTGGAACATAAATAAACATTTTTGTATCAATACATAAATCATTTAATAATGTTAAATCATTATTAATATGATTTATTTGAGAGTAAATATAATATTTAATTTCAAAAGGTAATTCATGACTTTTAAATATACTAATTACTTCTATGATTAAATTATTATATTGTTTTTTTTTTAATTTTTCTAAACATATACTAATATTCAATTTATGAAGGTAATTGAAAAAAATATCAATTTCACATAATTGATTTGAAAATAAAGTAATATTATAAGAATTATCATTTGAATAAATTACTTTAACATGTTTATTTTCATTTCCAAATTCTTTAAAATATGATAATGCAATATCTTTCATTATATCACCATCAATTAAAGATAAGGGAATATTAGTATAATATTCATTTAATGAACAAATATTTTTTTCTTGACAATAATAACTATTTAGAATATTACTTGTTCCATTTGGACATTTTTCATAACATTGATTTCTATATACATATTTATATTTTGTATTTTGACAATTTGAAACACATTTTCCTTTATCTAATATTTCTCTAATTATATATTCACAATTTGTAATTGATAAACCATATTCTATATAACAAATTGGTGGGTCATGAGAAGAATAATATTTTTGACATTCACAATTTTTTTTATTTAATAAATTATGATAATAACCATTAATACATGAATCACAATTTTGATTATTAATATTCCCACTATCAGAACATAAATTACATAATGAATAACATTTTTTAAATTCACCTTTTGATAATCGTTTACCTTGTAAATAATAACTTAATTGTATTTGTTCATAATAAGATTTACATTCATAATAATGGTTAATTTCATTATATAATAAATAATAATCATTTTCATAATCACAATCAATACAACTTATATCATTTGAACAAATTTTACATCCATTTATACATTTTTTAAAAGTTTGAGAATTAAAATAACGATAATCAATTTTATCAAGTAAATAATAACAATTAATTTCATTTGAATTATAAGGATAATCTTCTTCAAATGGATAATATAATTGTTCTTCATTACATGTTAAACAATTATGATTATCATAATTCCCACCCTTTTTACATGTTTTACAAGTTTTATAACATTTTAACATTTCCAAAAGAGTTTCATTTAGATAATATTTTTCTTTTGTATTTTCAATGCAATTTCCAGTTACACTACTTTGATTAAAGGAATAACCACTTATACATGTTATACAATTGTTATTATTTGAATCACCAATTTTATAACAATTAATACATAAATTATAGCATATTATAATTTTACCAATGCAATTTTTTGACTTAAAATTTCCTTCTGTTTGAGAAAGAGATAAATAATATTCAAAAGATACTTCTTTAGATTCAGAATAACTATAATCAATTGCACTATCTAATGGAAATGGACTATTTGAATAATTTATCCCTGAATCCCTATCAACATTTAAAATATTTATATTATAAGGTAAACTTTCAGGTAAATAATCAGGCTTTAAAAGTTTGTATTTTTGATTTGAATATATAGTTTTGTCATCAATACATTCAGGAATA
>Ga0256407_10005256_pt1 | contig 20908 bp, 22 predicted proteins | sample RumenRJG_04DNA_FD_193489 | JGI IMG/M metagenome (GOLD analysis project Ga0256407, IMG submission 193489) | Bovine rumen microbial communities from Lethbridge, Alberta, Canada - RJG_04 | ecosystem: Host-associated > Mammals > Digestive system > Stomach > Rumen | place: Canada: Alberta... | reverse complement strand
GCGAAATTCATCGTAAATACCTGGAGGCTGGTTCTGATATCATCGAAACCAATACCTTCAACGCCCAGCGCATCTCGTTGGGTGACTATGGGCTGCAGGATCGTGTCCGCGACATCAACCTCGCCGCAGCCCGTCTGGCCCGTCAGTGTGCCGATGAATTCAGCTCGACGAACAAACCTCGTTTCGTGGCAGGCAGCATTGGTCCGACCAGTCGCACGACATCTGTAGCGACGAGCGGAGAATCACTTGACGAGCAGATACTTCGTGAGGCCTACAAAGAACAGATTCAGGCTTTGGCAGATGGTGGTGTGGACGCTTTGCTCATCGAGACCATCTTCGATGTCCGCAATGCCGAGATGGCTATCGAAGCTGCTCAGGAAGTGGCTCCTGCATTGCCTATTATGCTGAGTTTCAGCGTGTCGACGGCAGACGGTCACAACATGCTGGGACAAAGCATCATCGATTTTGTCTCTCACCTCTTGTCTCAAAACACCAAGCTCTATTCCGTTGGCATCAATTGCGTGTCTGACGTTCCGCTGATGACGCCACTGGTTTGTCAGCTGGCATCGTTTGGGCTGAAGGTGAGCCTCTATCCCAATGCCGGCATGCCAGACGGTAACGGACGGTATCATAAGACGCCTGAGAGTCTGGTGGCCGACCTCTGGCCGTTGCTGGAGAACCATTGTATCAACATCCTCGGAGGCTGTTGCGGAACGACCGATGCCCATATCCGCATGATGGCAAAAGCCATTGAGCCCATCCCGGGAATATTCCTGTCGCCGCTCAGTCCCCAAACCAATAAGGTTTTGGTTTCACCTACCAAACAAACCCAACCTACAGCACCTACCGAACCTGCCAAGCCCACCTCCATCACCCCTGAGGAACGATTGTTCCAGGCCATCCTCAATGGCAAGAGCGAAGAGGCTGCGGCAGCTACAAAAGAGGCTATTGCACAAGGCATTGCTCCCGCCGACCTCATTAACGGTCAGATGATTCGTGCAATGGGTGAAGTCGGTCAGCGATTCCAGGATGGCAAGGCCTTTGTACCCCAGTTGTTGATGGCCGGCCGTGCAATGAAGGCTGCTCTCGAACTGCTGAAACCGATGCTTTCAGGTAGTGCCAGCACGGCAATAGGAAAGGTGGTGATTGGTACTGTGAAGGGTGACCTGCACGACATTGGTAAAAACCTCGTTGCCTCGATGCTCGAAGGCTGTGGTTTCGAGGTGGTGAATATCGGTATCGACGTCTCTGCTGACACCTTTATCCAGGCCGTAAAGGACAACCAGCCCGATATCCTTTGCATGAGTGCCTTGCTGACGACAACGATGGGTTATATGAAGGAAGTCATCGATGCGCTTGAGGCTGCCGGTATCCGCAACCAGGTGAAGGTGATGGTGGGTGGAGCACCCGTCACACAGGGGTTTGCCGACGAAATCGGTGCCGACGGTTATAGCGACAACGCCAATTCGGCTGTTACCGTTGCCAAACAACTGTTAGGAAAGCTATAGTTTTTTCGCCATTTATTTGGTACTTCAAAGTATTATGCTTACTTTTGCATCGTCAATTCCCAAAAAACGATGAAAATAGCGTTCCTCATTTCGGCTCATACGGATCCACAGCATCTGCTCAGACTGACTGAGCAACTGCCTGAGGATAGCGAGACATTCGTTCATGTCGACTTAAAGAGCAACCTACAGGAATTCCGCGCGACGGTCACTTCCCCACGTGTTCATTTCATCGAGGAACGCTATGATGTCATGTGGGCAAGCATGCAGCAGGTAAAATTCCAAAGGGCGCTAGTGAAGGAAGCTCTATCCTTCGGCACGCACTTTGACTATCTGTTTACGTTGAGCGGACTGGACTATCCTGTTTGGAGCAACCAGCGCATCAAGGACTATCTGACGCAGCACAAGGGACAGGAATTCATTCAGGGCATCTCGATGGAACACCAGCAGGGCATTGACGCCAAGCAATATCAGGAATATCGTTTCCTGAACAACCACGCGTGGCGCTATGGCACGCTGAAAAGCAAGTTCAGGGTGTCGTTACGGAAAATATCGTATGCGCTGGGGATTCGGAAGAAACTGTATATTCCCGTCGACGGACAGCATTACGCGCTTTACAAAGGTGCTGACTGGTGGGGCATCACTTCGGAACTGGCCGCATACTGCATGGAATTCATGGACAGTCATCCTGACTTCGTCCACTATTTCAATACCAGTTTTTGTCCGTCGGAAACTATTTGGCAGACCATTGCCTTCCAGTCGCCTTTTGCCTCACGTTGCATCCTTTCAGAAGGCGCGTTTACACGGCTGGAGGACTATACGCCTCTCACCTATATAGAATATGGTGAGGAAATCAAGATTCTGACAGAGGCTGATTACGACACCATCTCAAAGAGTGGTAAGATGTTTTGCCGCAAGACGATTACTGGCAGGAGCGATAAACTGATGGATATGATAGACGAACAACGACGCGATGGATAACCTGAAGGAAAAGACAGCAAAAGGACTCTTCTGGGGTGCGCTGAACAATGGCACCATGCAGATACTGAATGTGGTTATCGGCATTCTGTTAGGTCGCATGCTAACTCCTGAGGAATGGGCACCCATCGGGATGATTGCCATCTTCTCGGCTATCGCGGGCAATCTGCAGTCGAGCGGTTTTTCGACGGCCATCATCAACATGAAGCAGCCCACGGATAACGACTACAATGCCGTCTTCTGGTTTAATACCATCACCAGTTTCTGCATCTATCTTGTGCTGTTTGCGGTTGCCCCATGGATAGCCCTATTCTTCGAGCAACCCTGCCTGACAGACCTCTCGCGGTTTATCTTCCTGGCCTTCTTTATCTCGTCGCTGGGCATATCCACCAACGCCTATATGATGAAGAACATGATGCAGCGCGAGATGACCATCGTCAGCCTTACCGCTCTTGTCATCTCTGGCACCACCGCCATCATTCTGGCCTTCAACGGCTATTCTTATTGGAGTCTGGCTTGGCAACAGGTCGTCAACTCTACGATGCTCATCATTGGCAGGTGGTATTTCGTCAAGTGGCGTCCCTCGCTGAAGATTGACTTCAGCCCCATCCGTAAGACGTTCCGCTTCTCGATGAACATCCTCGTCACCATGATTGTCAATACGGTGAACAACAATATCCTGACGTTTGTCTTTGGTAAGCTCTTTGCACGCACGCCACAGGTGGTGGGAAATTTTTTCCAGGCATTCAAATGGAACACGATGGCTTACCAAACCATAGGAGGAATGATTGACCAAGTGGCGCAACCCGTCATGGTAAGTATTCGCGACGATGAAGACGAACAACGGGAGGTTCGCGTGTTCCGTAAGATGTTGCGGTTCACATCCCTGCTGGCATTCCCCGCCATGTTCGGACTAGCATTGGTGGCCGATGAATTTATCCTGTCCACAATTGGTCCCAAATGGACGGAGAGTATTCCCATTCTTCGAATACTCAGTATCGGAGGAGCCTTCATGCCGTTCTATTCGCTCTATAAGAACCTGATTATCAGTCAGGGCCGTGCCGACATCAATATGCGCCTAAACATCGCACAGATTGTGTTGCAGTTCCTACTGATTCTGGCAACCTACAAACAAGGAATCCTCGTGGTTGTCTACGCCTATTCTGCCCTCAACATCGTATGGTTATTCGTATGGCAAATATACGCCCATCGACTGATTGGCCTACGATTAATGGATGTGCTGAAAGATTCCATTCCTTTTGCTGTCGTCACACTTGGCGTGATGGCCGCTACCTACTTCGCCACCCTACCCGTCACCAACATCTATGCCTTGCTGGCTGTGAGAGTGGTGGTTGCCGGTCTGCTGTATATAGGCATCATGAAACTCCTGCGCGTTAAAATCATGGACGAGTGCCTTCAATTCATTCTAAAGAAAGCAAACAAGTAATCATGGAGATTTCTGTCATCATACCCGTTTACAACAAGGAGGCCTACGTCGAGCGTTGCTTCCGCCAACTCATGGCTCAAGACTTCGACAGTTTCGAGGTCGTTGCCGTTGATGATGGCAGTACCGATCGTTCTGGTGAGATCTGCGACGAGATGGCACAGCAGGACCAGCGCATCCGCATCATTCATACGGAGAATGGCGGTGTGACTGCTGCTCGAAGACGCGGTATGGAAGAATCACAAGGCAAGTATATCATGTTTGTCGACTCCGACGACGAGCTATTGCCTGGAGCCCTGCGCACCATGCATCAGGCCATCGAGGAAAGCGGTGCCGACGAAGTGATTGCCACCTATTACGACCAATACGGACAACGCTATGATACTGGGCGACGTGGATTTGTCGAAGGTGAGGGTATCATCCACGACTTGCTATCGTCCCGTCTGGGCGTCTGTGTGCTGTGGGGAATCATCTTCCGTCGTGAATTGTTGGAAGGTTGTCTCGACACCCCACCACAGATTCGCAATGGCGAGGATATCCTCATGCAGATCAAATATCTCGTCAAACGACCGAAAGTCTATTTCATTGCTGACGCCATCTATCTCTACAACAAAGGCCTTCCCAACGACCGCAAATTGCAACTCTCCGTTGAGCGTCTTTATGACGAGACACTACGCAAGACTCTGGAACCGCGATGGGACGAGTTCAAGCATTACCACACGCAGCACCAATTGAAAATCTACGAGGATTTTGTGGAATCCCGCCAATGGGATGCCTGTCGGGAATACGCCAAAGACATTCGTCCGAACGTCACCTCACACCATCCATTAGCCGACCGCATAGCGTTCTTCCTGCCGCCACGCATCAGCTATTTCCTAGTACATACTTACAGGTGGTGGTTGCACAAAGTGTAACCTATCGCCGATAATATTTTTCAACCAACGGCACAATGTTCTCAGGTACCATGCCGCTAATGTCTTCATTATTTCTGACCTTCTGGCGGATTTCCGTACTGCTGACAGGGAGTAGCGGGACATCAATGGTTCCCACATACTGATCCCGCGGATAAACAATCACGTCATACTCGCGCAGAATATCCTTCCAGTGGCGCCAGCGCTCAAAGTGCGCCCAGTTGTCGCCACCTATTAATAATGTAAAGTTACAGTCCGGATAGTCTTTACTCAGATGCTGCAACGTATTCCATGTATAGCTGGGCTTGGGCAGACGGAACTCATAGTCGCAGGCTTTTACGCCCTCTACGCCTTCCAACGCCTTCTGCGCCATCTCCAACCGCAGCCCATCGTCCAACAAGTCAGAGTCGTTTCGTTTCAATGGATTCTGCGGCGACACCATCAACCACACCTCATCCAGTCCACACCGCTCCAGCACAGCCTGTGCCAAAGCAATATGTCCAACATGTATCGGGTTAAATGAGCCTCCAAAGATTCCAATCTTTCTCATCCAAGGAATGCTTTGACGATTTTCAGCGTTTCCTGCTTGGCGGTCTCCAAGTCGTCGTTCACAATAATCTTATCAAACTGAGGAGCAAACGTCATCTCATATTCAGCCTTGGCCAGACGCTCTTCGATAGCCTCGGGAGTATCTGTCTTACGTCCTTCCAGTCTGCGGCGCAATTCCTCTACCGACGGGGGTTGGATAAACAGGCTCAACGCCTCGTCACCATAGTATTTCTTGATGTTTATGCCACCCTTTACATCCACGTCGAACACCACGTTCTGGCCTTGCTCACGCTGGTTTTCCACCTGTTGCTTCAACGTGCCATAGAAACGATTCTCGTACACCTCCTCATACTCTAGGAATTCGTCATTCTGAATCTTTGCCTTGAATTCCTCAGGCGTCAGGAAGAAATATTCTACGCCGTTCTGTTCTGTACCACGCGGAGCTCTCGACGTACAAGAAATGCTAAAATACAATTTCAACTCCGGATGTTCCTGCATCAGCCAGTTCACAATGGTCGATTTCCCACTGCCACTGGGCGCACTCACTATCAACATTTTACCTTTCATATCCGTGTCATCCGTTTAATCCGTGGTCTCTTTTAAAGTGCATTCAGTACCTGTTCCTTGATCTGTTCCAGTTCGTCCTTCATCTTCACCACGATATTCTGCATCTCGGCCTGATTCGACTTCGAGCCTGTGGTGTTGATTTCACGACCCATTTCCTGAGCAATGAATCCCAGCTTCTTGCCCTGTCCGGGCTGATCTGCCATCGTCTCGCGGAAATATTTCAGATGATTCGTCAAACGCTGCTTCTCCTCGCTGATATCCAGCTTTTCGATGTAATAAATCAGTTCTTGTTCCAGACGGTTTTTATCGTACTCTGCACCGGGAATCTGCTTCAGTCCGTCAACGATGCGCTGGCGGATTTTCTCCACACGGCTCTTCTCATAGGGTTCTATCGATGCCAGCAACTGCTCGATATTGTCTATTTTCTCAGCGAATTTCTTTTCCAGCGCAGCACCTTCCTGCGTGCGGAAGTCCACCAGATTTTGTACTGCTTCGCAGACGCCTTGGCGCACCACCTTCCATTCCTCGTCGTCCAACACCTCGACCTCCGTCTTCGTCAGCACATCCGGCATGCGCACCAATGTCTGCATCCAGTCGATTCCGGCAATTGCATGGTCCTCGGCAAAACCCTTCAACTGCTGATAGTAGCTGTCCATCAGGGCGGTATTTACCGGTGTTGCCTCGGTGGCAGCATCTTTCTCTATCCATACTGCAAGTTCCACCTTGCCGCGCATCAGCTTTTCAGCAACGATTTGCCGCACCTCCATTTCCTTCTCACGATAGAGCGGTGCAATACGGGTTGTCAGGTCAAGTTGCTTCGAATTCAGCGACTTCACTTCAACGTTGATTTTCTTTCCTTTGTAAGCCACGACAGTCTTGCCGTAGCCCGTCATTGATTGTATCATAATCGGTTTAATTCTTAAATATGGTTGCAAAGGTACAAAATTTCTACGAAACATGCGAGGATTGAGGGAAAAATTCGTACCTTTGCACCTTAAAAAGAGAATTATGGCTTGTATACTACATATAGAAACGAGCACGAATGTATGCTCCGTGGCGGTCTCCGAGGACGGACAATGCATCTTCGAACAGAAAGCACAAGGCGAGCAAGGAGCTGGCGCTGAGAGTCTGGGAACGATGGTCGACGAGGCCCTGTCGTTCACCGACAACCACGCTATTCCCTTCGATGCTGTCAGCGTCAGCTGCGGTCCTGGTTCCTATACCGGTCTGCGCATCGGTGTCTCTATGGCAAAGGGCATCTGTTACGGTCGTGACCTGAAACTCATCGCCGTTCCCACGCTGGAATTGCTTTGTGTCCCCCTATTGTTAGGAGAAAAGATTAAGGAGGACAACGCCTTGCTTTGCCCCATGCTCGACGCCCGTCGAATGGAGGTTTATGCCGCCCTCTACGACCGCGGACTGAAAACCGTTCGCGACGTCAGTGCCGACATCATCGAGGCCGATACTTACAAGCAGTGGCTCGACGAGCGTCCTGTCTATTTCTTTGGTAATGGCGCCGAGAAGTGCAAGGATGTCATCACCCACCCCAATGCCCACTTCATCGAGGGCATCGAACCCCTGGCAAAATGGATGCAGCCACTGGCCGAACGGCGTTTTCTCAACGAGCAGTTCGAGGACGTGGCTTATTTCGTTCCTTTCTATCTGAAAGATTTTGTTGCCATCAAACCCAAGAAACTTTTATAAAAACATATGGATATTAAAGGATTAGACTACAACACCCAGCGCGAGAAGCTGGTCATGCCCGAATACGGACGTGAAATACAGAAGATGGTCGATTTGGCCATCAGTCTGCCTACCAAAGAAGAGCGTAATGCCTGTGCACAGTCCATCATCCAACAGATGGAGGGCAAAAACACGCAGATTCGCACCAGTCCCGACTACGAGCAGACCCTTTGGGACCACCTGTTCCTTATGAGTCACAAACAACTCGACATCGACTGGCCCTTCGACGTCAACGAGGCAGAGAAGATTCATGCCAAACCCAATCCGGTGCCACTGCCCGGCAAAGACGGACTCTTCTATCAACGTCACTACGGACGCCTGCTCGCCGAGGTCTTCGAACACTTGAAGACTATGCCCGAAGGCCCTGAGCGCGACGAACTGGTGCGCCAGACTGCCAACCAGATGAAACGCGACCTGATGGCTTGGGGTAATGGTTCGGTGGACGACGAGCGCGTAGCCGACGATCTTGCCCGTTTTACCGATGGTATCATCCAGCTCGACCTCTCAATGTTCCAGTTCGACAACATGCAGCCCGCAAAAGCAGAAGGCAAGAATAAAAAGAAAAAGAAGTAAGAGATGGCAACATTCAAGATAGAAGGCGGACATCTGCTCAGCGGCACCATCACGCCGCAGGGCGCTAAGAATGAGGCGCTGCAAGTCATCTGTGCCACGCTGCTCACCCACGAGCCCGTCACCATCAGCAACATCCCCAACATTCGCGACGTCAACAACCTCATCCAACTGTTGAAAGACGTCGGCGTGAAGGTGACGTCCACATCAAAAGGCGTCTTTACCTTCCAGGCCGACGCCCTCAACATGGCATTCCTCGAGAGCGACGAATTCGTTGAGAAGTGCGCCCAGCTGCGCGGCTCCGTCATGATGATTGGTCCGCTGTTGGCTCGTATGGGCAAGGCTGTCATTGCCAAACCTGGTGGCGACAAGATAGGCCGTCGCCGTCTCGACACCCACTTCCTGGGCTTCCAGAAACTCGGTGCTCGTTTCCGCCAGGTTCCGAACCGTAACATCTACGAAATCTTTGCCAAAGGCCAAAAGCCAAAAGCTAACGGCCTAACAGGCTCCTACATGCTGCTCGACGAGGCTTCGGTCACTGGTACGGCCAACATTATTATGGCTGCCGTACTCGCCGAGGGGACTACCACCATCTATAATGCAGCCTGCGAACCCTACATCCAACAGCTCTGCCACATGCTTAACCGCATGGGAGCCAACATCACAGGCATCGGCAGCAACCTGCTCACCATCGTCGGCGTCAGCATGCTGCATGGTACTGAACACCGTCTCTTGCCTGATATGATTGAGGTGGGCTCGTTCATCGGTATGGCGGCCATGTGTGGCGACGGCATACACATCAAGGATGTCTCGCTCGCAAACCTTGGCATCATCCCCGATGCCTTCCGACGTTTGGGCGTCAAAGTCGAGGAAGATGGCGACGACCTCTTCATTCCTCGTCAGAAACACTATGTCGTCGATTCGTTCATCGATGGTACCATCATGACGCTGGCAGATGCACCATGGCCTGGACTGACTCCCGACCTGCTCTCCGTACTCATCGTCGTAGCCACACAGGCCCGAGGCTCGGTGCTGTTCCATCAGAAAATGTTCGAGAGCCGTCTGTTCTTCGTCGACCGTCTCATCGATATGGGTGCTCAGATTATCCTCTGCGACCCCCATCGTGCCGTCGTCGTAGGCCACGACCGTAAGCTGACCCTTCGTGGCAGTCGCATGTCCAGCCCCGATATCCGTGCCGGTATCGCCTTGCTCATCGCCGCCATGAGTGCCAATGGCACCAGCGTCATCAGCAACATCGAACAGATTGACCGCGGCTACGAACACATCGAGGATCGCCTCAACGCCCTCGGTGCAAAAATTGAAAGAATATAATTAGAATATCTAGAGCCTCTAGATCATCTAGAACATCTAGAAAATAATATGATTAAACCAGAGGAAGTTTACAAGATTGGCCGTTTGGGCAAGGCCCACGGAGTCAAAGGCGAGGTGTCGTTCCAGTTTGACGACGACATCTTCGACCGCGTCGATGCCGACTATCTCGTGCTCGACATCGACGGCATCCTCGTACCTTTTTTCATGGAGGAATATCGTTTCCGCAACGATACCGTTTGCCTCGTTAAGTTCTGCGACATCGATACTCAACAGCGCGCACAGGAACTTACCGGTTGCGACGTCTATTTCCCACGCGTACTCGCCGAAGAGGCCGACGACGACCTCTCCTTGGCATCCCTCGTGGGCTTCACCATCATCAACGATGGCGACGGAAAAGCCGCCGCCCACACTGTGCCCGACGATTTGGTCGTCGGGCCCATCGCCTCCATCGACGACACCACCGCCAACATCCTCTTCGAACTGGAGAACGGCCGCCTCATCCCTGCCAACGACGACCTCATCGTCGATATCGACACCGAACACCGACAAATACGAATGAACATCCCAGAAGGATTACTTGATATATGAAAAAGAAACAAATAGCCATCCTCGGCTCAACGGGGTCTATAGGCACCCAAGCCCTTGAGGTCATCGCCGAACACGCCGACCTCTACGAGGTGTATTGCCTAACCGCCAATAACAAAGTAGAACTGCTGGCCGAACAGGCCCATCAGTTCAAGCCTGCCGCCATCGTCATTGCCAACGAACAGCGTTACGACGAACTCAAAAGTCTGATGAGCGACCTGCCCGACGTCAAAGTGTATGCCGGACGCCAGGCACTCGACGAAATTGTCGAAGCACAGCCCATCGATATGGTACTCACCGCCATGGTTGGCTTTGCCGGACTTTCTCCTACCATCCACGCCATCAAGGCCAAGAAGGCTATTGCCTTGGCCAACAAAGAAACGTTGGTTGTTGCCGGAGAACTCATTCTCCAGCTGGCACAGGAGTACCACACCCCTATCCTACCCGTTGACAGCGAGCACTCAGCCATTTTCCAGAGTCTCGTCGGCGAGGACGACAACCCCATAGAGAAGATTCTCCTCACGGCTTCCGGCGGGCCCTTCCGCCTGAAGACGATGGAAGAAATAGCCCACGTCACCAAGGCCGACGCCCTGCGCCATCCTACTTGGGATATGGGTGCCAAAATCACCATCGACTCCGCGTCGATGATGAACAAAGGCTTCGAGGTCATCGAGGCCAAGTGGCTCTTCGGTGTCGAGGCCAACAAGATACAGGTGCTCGTTCATCCGCAAAGCATCGTCCATAGCGCCGTACAGTTTCACGACGGTGCCGTCAAGGCACAGCTCGGCGTTCCCGACATGCGACTGCCCATCCAGTATGCCTTCTCGTTCCCCCAGCGCTTGCCGCTGAGTGGCGACCGCCTCGACCTCTTCACGTCGCGCAGTCTCGAGTTCTTCGAGCCCGACCTCAAGAAGTTCCGTTGCCTCGCCCTCGCCTTCGAGGCTATCAACAAGGGTGGTAACATGCCGTGTATTGTCAATGCCGCCAACGAGATTGTTAACCGCGCCTTCCTCGAAGACCGTTGCGGTTTCCTCCAGATGGCCGACATCATTGCCGAAACCATGCAGCGCGCCACGTTCAGTCGCAACCCTGACTACGACGTCTACATCCAGACCGACGCCGAAGCCCGCCGCATCGCTACAGAGCTGCTCAAGCCATAAACAGTTCGAAATAACGAAATCCCGTTATACCGTAATATCGTAATCACGTCATAACGAAAATAACAATAAAATAATAATGGAAGTATTTTTAATCAGAGTATTACAATTCATGCTGGCCATCAGCCTTCTGGTATTGCTCCACGAGGGCGGCCACTTCTTCTTCTCCAAACTCTTCGGAGTACGCGTCGAGAAGTTCTACCTTTTCTTCGACTGGAAATTCAGTCTTTTCAAGTTCAAACCCAAGAATAGCGACACCGAGTACGGCATCGGCTGGATTCCCCTCGGCGGCTATTGCAAGATAGCAGGCATGATCGACGAGAGTTTCGATACCGAACAGATGAAACAACCCGTCCAGAATTACGAGTTCCGCGCCAAGCCCAGCTGGCAACGACTGCTCATCATGATTGGCGGCGTACTGGTCAATTTCCTCCTCGCCCTGTTCATCTATGCGCAGATTCTCTTCTGGTGGGGCGACACTTACATCCCCGTCAAGGATATGACGCTGGGTATGAAGTTCAATCAGGAGGCTAAGTCCTACGGCTTCCGCGATGGCGACATTCTCGTCGGCACCGATACCAAGGCCTTCAAGGATTTCTCAGCCGACCTCTATCGCGACATTTCCGAGGCACATCGTGTCGATATCATCCGCGACGGCAAGCCCATGAGCATCACACTGCCCGGCGACCTCAATCTCCTCGGCATGCTCAAGGCTGATCCCGCCTTCGTGCGTCCGCTGATGCCCGCCCAGATTGATAGCGTCCTTCCCGGCACCCCCGCCGCAAAGATTGGTCTGAAGAAGGGCGACCGCCTCTTCGCAATCAACGGTTCTCCCGTTGACTCTTACAACGAGTTCGTCGACCAGCTCGGCCGTCGTCAGGACCTCCTTGCCACCGCCACCACCGCCGCCGACTCGCTCAAGGCCCGCACCGTGGTCATCGCTTATGGCAATGACGCTAAAGTCGACACCACGGAAGTCGTCCTCACTCCCGAACTCAAACTCGGCTTCACCATCAAGGCCCTTGCCGACATCTACAAGCCCACCACCGTCGAATACGGCTTCCTCGAGAGCATCCCCGCCGGCATCAAGTACGGCTGGCATGTTCTCACCTCTTATGTTGACGACATGAAGTACGTCTTCTCTGCTGAGGGTGCCAAGTCGCTCGGTGGCTTCGGAGCCATCGGCAGCCTCTTCCCGCCCATGTGGGACTGGTATATGTTCTGGAAGATGACCGCCTTCCTCTCCATCATCCTCGCCTTCATGAATATTCTCCCCATTCCAGCCCTCGACGGTGGTCACGTGCTCTTCCTCCTCTACGAGATGATTACGCGCCGCAAGCCCTCCGAGAACTTCATGATCAAAGCCGAGTATGTCGGCTTCGGCATCCTCATCCTCCTCATGGTCGTCGCGAACCTCAACGACATCCTCCGCTGGCTGGGCTACATGTAACCCCAAGCATACATAAAAAGATTCCGCAAACCCTCAATGAGTTTGCGGAATCTTGCTTTCTATCGCAGCATATTCTCCAATGCGGCCGTCCAGTCTTCATTGTTCGGAGGACAAAGCGTCAGCATACCCATCGCAGCCGCCGTCTCGACATTGCGGGGGCCATCATCCACGAAGATGGTTTCCTCAGGCAACGCCTGTTGGCCTTTCAGCATCATCTCGAAGATTTCACGCTTGGGCTTCATCATCTTACATTCATAGCTCAGATACATAGCGTCAAAGAAATAGCTGATGGGATGCCCCTCACCGTCGAAATCCTTGTCAGCCCACTGCATCATAAAGGGATTCGTATTCGACAGCAGACACACTTTATAGCCCCTGGCCCTAAGACTTAGAATCGCCTCCAAATTGCGCTTGGGCACATGATCCACATAGCCGTGCCAAGCCCAGCAACACTCGTCCATTGTCAACGTCCTACCTACGAGCACGCTCAGTTCCCTACGGAAATCTTCAGCCGTAATCTGTCCAGACTCCAATTCACCAAAGATACCCTTCTGTTCGAAGGCATCCAACCGTTGTCTGGCGTCCTTCAGTCCGATTTCCTCAAACCGTTTCACGGCCTGCTCATAACTCAGCGCCAGCACCACACCTCCCAAGTCAAATGCAATATTCCTAATCATACTTCCTTCTTTTATTGTGCCGCAAAGTTAGCACTTTTTTCCCAAATAGCAAACAATGACGGCAGAAAAGTTTGACGTTTTACTTCACTAGCATTTTCTTCCGTTATGGGGAAATCCAAACAAACGTTAAACTTTTGTTTAATCAGAAAGAATTTCTCGTACACCCTTGTTTGTTAAACAAAAGTTTATTATCTTCGCACACAGATAAAAACGATAGTTCCCTCATTGGGATGGATTTAGAACAAAAAAAAAGAGAAGATTATGGAAAATCCGGTAAATAATATTAAAGACCCAAAGGTCAGGGCATATTTTGAAGCCGTAACTGAGAAAAAGGATCCTGCCTGCAAATTGACGGCAGACGAAATGGAGACTGGTGTAAACCAGCTAATTGACGGCTTAGACAAGGCATTAGCAGAAGGTGCCGAGATGGTTGCTCGTGCAAAATTGGGCGAAGTACCAGAAGCTATCTCGTTCAGCTATATTGCAAAGAAATATTTTGGCAAGTCACGCGGATGGCTTATGCAGAAAGTGAATGGCAACACGGTTAATGGCAAACAAGCTGCCTTTACAGATGCGGAACGCAAGCAATTCCGTGAAGCCCTTCAGGACATAAGCAAGCAGCTCTCAACAGCGGCACTGGCATTTTAATAGATGTCGTTGCCAAAGCATTGGGATTAGCTCTATAATCAGAAGTCGCAAGACCTTACCGTCTTAATTCAATAACATAAGATTCCGCAAAACCTCAATGAGTTTGCGGAATCTTGCTTTTATCTCCAGAAATGATCCGGGGTTTGAATCCGCCCACAATTCTCGTTTGGTACTCTTCCCATTCTAGGCATATAACTTCCGTCTGAATTATGCTATATTTAAAACGATCTATTTCCTAATATATTGTCCGAGGAATCAAAAACCTGTGCTAATAATTAAAGAGCGATCTCTTGCCCGTCGAATAAACCTTTTCGTCTTTAATTAGTCGGAAAGCGGTTCGCTTACCTCCATATGGAAGTGTCTTCTTCTGGCGCAGAACCTCTATTCCATTCTTCTTGTTATCTAGGAATAGAATTCCCACAAAAATGGAATCATCCGTCTCAGGTATTAGGGAAAATGTGTCAGCTGGATGATACATCTCTGGTTCAATCTCTATTTTATCTACGTTAATGTCATATTTGTAAGTTCCTTCACTAATGGTGATGGTATTATTCCAATTGAACCTAATATTCATAATTCTTTGAATTCTTTCTTCGTCATTGAAAGGAATATCTGTATATGTATCCCCTTTATGAATAAACGAACTAAGTTGATACAATTTTATACGCGTTTTCAATCCAAAAAGTTTGTCATCAGTTGAATTGTTTAAATGAGCGCCTATATATTCCTCAATATCTATGTCTTTTAGCTGAACAAATGGCATATAACATAGTAAACATACCGCTATAAAGAATATAGAGGCAACTAACAATAATATTTTTTTTAGACGAGAAGCTTTCATGAGAATATAAAGTTTTTGTTAGTATTCGAATCCTTTAGCGAATCACAGGGACACCGACCCCGTGATCCCCCGTGATCCAGACACCCGTGATCTTTGTCAGAACCGACCCCGTGATCCAGAAATGGAGAATTAGTATAAGTAATTTCGTAGTCATTCAATCCTTTTGGCTTACAAACGACGAATGTCGGCTCGTACAAATAAGCTTTATTTTGCCATGGTAATTGTTGACCTTCAACAGAAATCCACCGATATCTGTTTCTAGGAACATGCATAAACGTAAATTCTTTGGTATTCTCACCTAAATCTAAGTCCGGAGCAAAGATGTCAAGAAAAGCCCTCTGATCATCTACATTAGATAGAATGATGGTTAGATACTCCCCAATAGTCGTATATCCTACAATTCTTCGATTATACCAGCTTACATATTTTTCCATCAAATCACTTTTTCGTTGAAAAGAAAAAAGATAAGTTCTTTCGTGATTAACCCACATAAGGTCTAAAACCACGACTTCTTGGCATGTATCTATATTTAGCTGTGCAAACACATTTCGAGCTATAGAATCCAACGACTTATTCCTAAGAGAAAATTCTTCCAATGGAATATTATTAGAACCAGTTATGCCATGTTTACAAGAAACCATTAAACATAGAAACATAAACAACAACAACAACTTATTTCCAATTTTCATACCGATATACTCCTTTAGAATTATAATATTCAATCTTATTAGTTTGCTTATTCATAACGCGGCTTATGTTTGGCTTATATTTGGCGACGGAATTCTACGATCATGGGGTCGGTTCTCCTGATCATATTCAGAAGTCCGTTATCTTTATTGTAATTCATTACTTGTTTCATTTACATTTCCATTTATACTTTGTCTATCTTGAAAAATGATCATTAGAATGAAGTGAACCCCAAAGTTTGAGTGTTTCATTGAAAGATATTGTTTACTATTTCAAAAGATTTCTCCCACTGTTCCCCTCCAATACCTGCATCTGCTGGATTGCAATCTGGTTGAGCTTTACCAAGCGTTCGCCCTGAGGCATACCGTCGTTGATAAGGACGGCATTGATATTGAACTTCGTTCGACCTTTTCTACGCTCGGCAAAGCTCAAACATATTTGGCTCTGCTCTCGCTTATCGAAAACGTTCTCCATGTTCGAGAGGCAGATGAGTTCGTTGATAGTGGCATAGTCGCGGATGTTGCCTTTCAGTTCCGGATTGGCCTCGCGCCATTGCTTGGCAGTCATGCCGAACATTGCGACATTGAGAACGTCTGCTTCCTCAGCGTAGATGATGTTAGCCTGTTCGTGTGTGACCTCTTCAGGAATGAGGTTGCTCTTGATAGCATCGGTATGGATGCGATAGTTAATTTTCGAGAGTTCGCGCTTTGCCGTCCAGCCAATCTGTTCCTGCTCCTTGGCCTTCAGGCGCTGGAACTCGCGAACAACATAGACCTTGAACTCAGGACTAATCCACATGGCAAATTCAAAAGCGATGTCCTTGTGGGCATAAGTGCCACCATATCTTCCTGCCTTTGCTTGCAAAGAGATGGCGTCTGTTCGGGCCACAAATTCCTTGACGCTGATTTTGAAGCTATTCAGGCCTGCCTGGTTTCTAATTGTGGCGAATTCGCCATAATTAAAATTGGGATTGTAAATACGCTCCCACACGCCAAGGAATTCCATCGTGTTTCGATTGCGAAGCCAATCGGTCACAAAGAAATCGCCATCTTTGGCTTTCAGCATATCTGTAATGCAGATGTAATCCTCACCGTTTACATTCGTGACTGTTATCTCCGTGTTCTGTACTGTTATCTTTGCCATATTGCTTTTAGTTATTCTTGCCCAACAGTGAGCATATCGTGCACAAAGATACGAATAAGTGAGCAAAATGCAAAATAAATTGAAACTTATTTTCGTTCTCGAACCGAAAAAGTAGGGGAAAAGTGACGATTAACAAGGATAAAGAAAAAAAATGTGAAATTTCTTCCATCTTCCACAAAAATGCTCGTATTGTCTGTATTTACAAGCTATTCGGAAGATGGAAGAGAAAATTTCTCTTCCACATGTCTTCCATCTTTTTCGAGTATCTCTAATGAATAAACAAGTGCCACTTCTCGGAAAATAAATGGCTCTTATTCAGAAATAAGCGTACCTTATTCTCAAATAACCAAGGGTTATTGACGAGCAATTTGACATTGACTCGTCACCTTACGGGCTGAGCGGCGCTCTGCTCCCTGCTGTGTGGTCGACAGCAGGGAAGTGTCGAGCCGACAGCCGGTAGGAGAGTGGCGGTTAGCAGGGAAGGTGTTGGCGTTTGCCCGCTTCCCAAGGACGCGCGGTTTACTTACTGCTCGTTGGTGGTTTGCTTACTGCTCGTTGGCAGTTTGTTTACTGGGAACTATGACTCCACCCAATCGCTCGGAGTTCCTTTAGGCAAAGGAAAAGCGGAGGGGTTAGTGTTACAATAACACTCCACCCGACACTACACCTAACACCCCACCCAAGACTCAACCCAGTTAAGTATGCTTTAACAGATTTCGCAACGAAATTTCAAAGCTATTTGGGTGGAGTGTTAGGTTGGGTCATAGGTTGGGTGTTGGGGTTACTGTTTCAGCAACACCCACCCCAGTGGAAGCCTTCTATTTATTGGCATTCCGACAAATTGGGGTTACTCTTGGTTCTTTTTCGCGCCCTGCCCAGAGAAAAAATATTCCCTGCCTAGGGAATTCAAGTATTAATGCTTGCAATTGTTACCTTTAATGCTCGTAATTGCTACCATTAATGCTAGCAATGGAATCAATACTATCGGAGTAATCGGAAATACTCCAAGAGTATTTAAAATTACTTTCGGAGTATCTGAATTTAGTGCCGGGTTGAAGGGAAAGAGTGCCGTGCAAACAGGGAGAAAGTGCCTATGTAAAAGGGAGCGAATGCCTAGGTAAGAGGATTCGGGCTACCGCCCGCATTCATTCGGGCGAGGGGCCGTATTAATTCGGGCGGGAGGCCGCATTATTGCGACCGCCCGCCCACAACCGAGTTTTATAGTGTACTAAGTAAAGGGCTGACCCGTGAAGGTCAGCCCTGATTTGTTATCCTGAAAATATACCTTATTATTATATTATTGCTGCGGAGTTGGTTGTCCACCGGGGCGCGGACCTCCGGGACGCGGACCGCGATTTCCACCACGCATGCCGCCCATACCGAAGCGACGACCACTCATCTGCTGCCACTTCTGATACTGCTCGTCCGTCAGCACCTTCTTCATCTTCTCATCCGTCTTCTTCAGTTCCTCCTGGTGACGCTGCATCTCGGCCTGCTGTTCCTTCATGACGTCGGCAAACTTCGTCTTCTGCTCGGCTGTGAGGTTCAGCTCTTTCTCCATGTTTTGCATCATCTGCTGCGGATCCATACGACGCGGACCACGACGTTCACCATTCTCGTTCTGTGCCTGGGCAACTGTCAGTGCCATCAGGGCTACCAAAGTCAAAACAATCTTTTTCATACCTTTTTGTCTTTTTAGAAATTAATAATTATGAATCAAAATGTATCTGTCAAAATACACTTCTTTGACGTCGGAATGCCCCAAATAGTTTAATGCTGTCGCAATAGTTTCAGCGAACAGCCCGATTTCTTCAACGAAAACCGGCAAGTCGCTCACTAAAAAAATAAGGCCATCGTTTGGTGGGTTCGTTTTTTTTCACTACCTTTGCAACCAGTAACATAAACCTCGTAAACTTATGAAACGATTATTCATTATCCTGACGTGCTGCCTTGCAGCGTGTGGCCTCTCGGCCCAGAACCCCTATTTGCCCTTGTGGGAGCACTTGCCCGACGGTGAGCCCCGCGTGTTTGAAGACCCCGATAACCCCGGTAAGTTGCGTGCGTATATTATCGGTTCGCACGACCTGACGTACACGGCCTATTGCGGTCCCGACATCCGCATGTGGTCGGCACCCGTGGAGGACCTGACGCAGTGGAGGGACGAGGGTCCTATCTTTACGTGGTTCGTCAACGGCCAGTGGGACACAATGTTTGCCCCTGACCTGGTAGAAGTAAAGGACAAGGCTACGGGCAAGAAGACCTATTGGCTGTATCCCCACTCGCGCGGATGGCGCCGCGTGGCAACAGTATGTAAGAGCGACAGGCCCGACGGCCCGTTCGTGCCCGTGAACCTGACGGAGGACGGCACGCAGTGTCTGCCCGGCTCGCTCATCGACTTCGACCCGTCGGTATTCATCGAGAACATCACGAACAAGAAGGACAAGGACTTCGACAAAGGCTTCCGCGCCTACGTATTCTACGGTTTCCAGCATTCCACGGCCTGCGAGCTCGACCAGCAGACGATGTACTCGAAGCGCGAGGGAACTGAACTCATCGACCCGTTTATTCCTGCCAGCAGTGCCGACGGCAGACTGTTGGACAAGCCGGGCAGCGAGTATAAGGCTCTGTACGAAGGTCAGAACCCGCTGGACTTCAACTTCTTCGAGGCTTCTTCGATTCGTCAGGTTGGCAACAAATACGTGATGGTGTTCTCTGGCTATAGTGGCAAGGAATACGGACTGGGCAATACCAACTCGGCCCTGCGCTATGCCTTTGGCGACAGCCCCCTCGGCCCTTGGCGCGCTGGTGGTGTGCTGGTGGATTCGCGCGGTGTGGTGCTGAACGAGGACGGTTCGAAACTCATCACCACCAATGCCGGACATAACACCCACGGTTCGATACAGGAAATCAACGGCCAATGGTATGTGTTCTACCACCGTCCACCACGCGGCTTCGGATTTGCCCGTCAGGCAATGGTCGCTCCCGTGAAGATTACGTGGGACAAGAAACCCGTAGCAAAGGGCGGCGTGGTGAAGATTACAGCCTACGACCCCTATACGAAGGATAACGCATGGACGGCAAAAGCCACCGACGGCAACGAATATACCGGTGCGGAGGTGACTTCGGAGGGTTTCCAAATTTTCGGTCTCCCACCCTACCAGTATTATTCTGCAGGTATTGCCTGCTTCATGACAGGCGGTACGAACAGCAACGAATGGATGCAAGACAACTTCGACGTATGGAACAACTCGATGGATCTGGCAGGTATCACCAACGGCGGTATCGTAGGCTTTAAGTACTTCGGTTTCGGTGGTCTGGCTCAGGACACGAAGGGCGTGAAGGCTTTCGAGGGTACGAAGGCCGGCGACGGCACGATGCTAAATCTGAACCTGTCGTCGGGCGGACACGGTGCATTCAAGATTCACGTAATGCTCGACAACCCCTGGAAGGGTCAGGAGATTGCGACGTTCGACATCCCTGCCGATGCGCCAAAGATGGGACTGATGTATCAGGCCCCCGTTGCTGCTGTCGAGGGACTGAGCGGCAAGCACGCCATCTATCTCGTGACAGAAGGTCCTGAGGTACAGGCTCCGCAACAGCCGCAGTGGGGTCGTCGCCCGCAGGGTCCTCAGCGTCCGCAGGGATTGTTCGACCTGCACGGCATCGGTTTTAGCAAGGGTGGCCAAAAGTGTGAGGCTCCTGTTGTTCCCCAGGTGACCATTACGGTTGACGGCAAACAGCTGATTATGCCTACGACACCTATTCGCAGCACGAACCTGAACGGATATACCGACCTGTGTCACTATCAGGTGTATGGTCCGCTGAAGGACAACAGCGTCATCAAGGCGACGGCCAGTGATCCTGCAGTAAAATGCACAGTAGGCGCCATCACCAACGGACGTTCGGTAGTGAAAGCAACGTACAAGGGAATCGAAAAGATTTATCTGATTAATTAATGATAAAGCCCACCGACTGGTGGGCTTTTATTATATAAATTTAAGTTTCGCATTCGCTCAACTCTTTTGGAGTTAAGGAGTTATGGAGTTAAGGAGTTATGACATCAGTCTAGTATCTCCTCATCCTCCATGGAATTATCAGTGTAATGGGTATTGTCTTAACTC
>Ga0256407_10005250_pt1 | contig 20923 bp, 8 predicted proteins | sample RumenRJG_04DNA_FD_193489 | JGI IMG/M metagenome (GOLD analysis project Ga0256407, IMG submission 193489) | Bovine rumen microbial communities from Lethbridge, Alberta, Canada - RJG_04 | ecosystem: Host-associated > Mammals > Digestive system > Stomach > Rumen | place: Canada: Alberta | collected... | reverse complement strand
TAAATTATTTTTAATGTATTGTCTCCTAATTAATGAAATTAAATTCATTTTTTATTTATAATATATTTAAAGAATAATTTTATACAAAAAATTTGAATTCAATAAAAATATAATTTTCAAATTATATAATAAAAAATGGATTTAAATATTAATATCATAAAATATATTTAATTTTTTTATTAATATAATAAAAATATTAGAATCAATAAATATTTATATAAATTAGATTTAAGTGAATATAATATTTTTATAATATTTTAAAAAAAGTATATTATATTTTAACATAATAAAATATAAAATATTAAATTTAATATTAGATAAATTAATAATCAATTAAATTTATATTAATTTAATTCTTTATAAAATATCCATAATAATAATTACATAATTAATAATTATTAATTTACAAGATTATATAAATTATTATATATTCAAATAGATAATTAATTATAATTTATATAAAATCTCATCAATTATTTTTATAAATTAAAAAATTAATGAGAAAAATTATTATTTGTATTTATTTACTTATTAACCATCTAAAAATCCTTATACAAGAAAATTCATTTATAGAAAATAATGAAATATTATGGTACACATACGATTACCAAGGTATAGGATATTATTTTACCTTATCATCATTTGGAAAAATAACTCCAGAACCATCAGTAGAAAAAATAAAAAGTTTAAATTTTGATTTTACATCATCAACACAAATAATATTATTAAATAATGATAATTCTTTAATATTTGCAGCATCATGTACAAACAATTATTTATTAGAAATAATAGATATTTCAAATAATAATCCTATTATTGATTATATAGAATATTCAGAAATATATGAAAAAACACCTTATTTATGTTCAATTTCACATTTTGAAAAAACAATTGGAATTGGATATAGTAAATTAAAGGAAAAAAATCTTATTATGAGATTTTTAATTTTTAATTATGATAATTATAATGTAAAATATTCTTTTTCTCAAGAAATTAATTTTGATAGTTCAATTGGAAAATATATTGATGGTAATAATAAAATAAATATTGTATGTAATATGAAAGGTTTTTGTATTTATAGAGATAAAGATAAAGGATTAATGTGTTATATTAGTGATTCAAATAAAATAGTAATTCATCCTACTAAAGCAGATTTTTATATATTTTATTATGAAAGAAAACATTTTATATATTTTATTGATAATTCACAATTATATATTGCTTATGGTGAATTTAATATTGAAGTATCAAAAATTAATTCAGCTGGATATAATATTGATTTTAATTCATTTTCAGGTTCAGGTTATATTGATAATAATGATTTAATATTAATTTATTCTGGTAATTATGGAAAATCAATTGTGATTGAAAGAATAACTAAAAATGGAAATGAGTATTTTTCAAATAAGTTAATTGAATTAAATAATTCAAATAAATATTCTAAAAGTTTTTCATATATATATAATGATAACTATTCTCATTTATTAATTAAAAAAGATATTCCTAATTCATTTATATATGATTATTTTAACCCAATTAATTTATTTGAATTATATAATGAATATATAAACATAAATTCCAAAGAAAATGAAATAATATTAAAAGCAAAATCTCAACAAAAAGAAATTAAAATTTTAATTGATAGTAATACTTTTCAAGGATTAAATGATGATAATTTAATTTTTTATTCTATAAATAAGAAATATAATCCAAAATTAGATACTGAATTTACTATATCTATTGACCCAATTGATAATGGAATTATTAATTATTGTTTAGGTAAGCAAAAAATAGAAAATGATGAATTATCTTTATATATAAATGATTGTTCAGTTGAGTTTAAAATTTATATTTGTTATCCTGGATGTATTACTTGTTCTAATAATAATTTTATAATTGAAAATAATAATGGTATATGTGATGAAAAAAGTTGTAAAGAAAATTATAAATATGATATAAATGATAATCATATTTGTTATTATGATGAAAAAATATGTTATGATACATGTAATGATTGTTATGATGGTGATTTTAATGAAAAAAAAATGATATGTAAAAATTGTAAAAAAGATTATATTTATACATATTCATATAATTGTATTATTTGTGATATTACTAAACCTTATTGGTATTATAATTCAGAAAAAAAAATTAATGAATGTTTATATGGTAATAATAATTGTCCATCTTCTTTTCCTTATTTACTTTATACTGGAGAATGTATTAATTCTTGTAATAATAATTTAATTTATAATGAAAATTTAAAAGATTGTTTAGAAGATAAATATTTTTATGTTGATGATAATAAACAAATTCAATATTTAGATAATGAATTGTGTGATTATGGTAATTATTTATATTTAATTTTTAATAGTAAAGAATGTGTTAAAAAATGTCCTGATAATTTTTTATTAAAATTATATAAAGACATAAATTCTAAAATTTGTTATAAATCTTGTCCTTCAAACTATTATTTAATTGAAAATTCTAAATTATGTATAACTGATTGTAATTTAATTAATTTTAAATTAATAAATAATGAATGTAAATGTGAAAATGGAATAATTAAAAAAATATCAGATTATGATATTCTGTGTGATACATCAACTAAATCAATTATAAATAATATAATAGAAACAATTAATAATTCAAATGATGAAATAAATTCTAAAGAAGAAATTATCTCATCAATAGAAAAACATTTGGAAATATTAAAACAACTTGATAATGTAATAATCAACATTCAAGATTTAGAAATTAAAATAACAAATTCATCAATAATTCAAGATACATCAAAAAAAACAAAAGAATCAAGTATTGATTTAGGAGAATGTGAAACAATATTAAAAAAACATTATAATTTAGATAAAAATACTCCATTAATAACAATATTAATTAATTCTCCTTCAAAAACAAATTCATTAATAAATGTTTTAAATTACAAAGTATATGATCAAAATCAAAATGAATTAGATTTAAATTTATGTTCTAATGTAAAATTAAATGTATTTCAAACAATAACAAATGAAGATTCAAATGTTGATATTGAATTAATAAAATATTTATCAAATGAAGGAATAAATCTTTTTGATTTTAATTCTGATTTTTATCAAGAAAAATGTTTTAGTTTTTATATAAATAATAGTGATATAACAACAAAAGATAGACAAAATGATATTTATAATAGTGTCTCTATTTGTGAAAGTAATTGTAATTTTGTAGGATATAATGAAGAAAATAAAAGAGTTAATTGTGAATGTTCAATTAAAACAAAAAATGAAGAAACAATTCCTAAAGAAGAAACTCATAATTTCTTTGAAAGTATTAATAATCAAATTAATTATAAATTAATTAAATGTAATAATGCTTTTAAAAAATTTTTTAAAAAATTTTATAAAAATATTGGATTTTATTTTTGGTTTGTTTCTTTTATTTCTTCAATTATAGGTATTATTGTTTATTTTTGTTATTCTAAAGATAAACTGGATAAAGGAATTAAATCAAATTTTAAAATTAAAAAAAAGAAGAAAATAATTAAAAAAGAAATTAATATTTCTAATCCTCCTAGAATAAGAAAATTTAATGAAGAAAATATTTATTCAATTGATATTACAAATAATAATAAATTAAATGAGGGTGAAATTGATAATGATAAAATAAAATATAAAAAAATAACCCCTCATATAAAAATTAAAAGAAGTAAAAATAAACTTAGACCTAAATATACTAATGATAATATTATATTAACAAATTATATTGAAAAATCAAATAGTACTTCATCAATTTTAAAATCTAAAGAAACAATTGATAATAAAAGTTCAATAAGGAAATTAGAAATATCAGAAAGGAATTTAATATCACAAGTAAATTTAATTCAAATGAATCAAAACAATGAAATTAAAACTTTTGAAGATAAAAAAGAAAATTCTTCTTATAATAATTATAGAGAATTATTTAAGAATAGAAATAAAGATGAAGATTATTGGGATTTGGCATTTGAAAATGCGGTTTATATAGATAATAGATATTTTTTATCTATTTTCTTCTCTTTTTTATTTACTAAAATTGAATTAATTTCAATTTTATTTTTTCCTGAACAATTTCAACTTTATTCTATTACAATTCCTTTTTATATTTTTACATTACTTTTTGATTTTTCTTTAAATGCTTTATTATATTCTGATGATATTGTATCACAAAAATATTCAAATGATGGAAAATTAGCTTTTATAACATCTTTTTTATTAGGATTAATAAGTAATTTTATTACATATTTATTAATGAATTTTATTAAAAAATTATTAAATTATTCATTTGCTTTTAGTATTTTGAAAAAAGAAGTTAAAGAAGAGGAATATTATAAAAATATATCAACTTATTTATTAAAAATTGTATATCAAAAATTTATTATAATTTTTATTATAGAATTCATTATTGGTTGTTTATGTGGTTATTATTTATTTATTTTTTGTGAAATATATAAAAAAAGTCAAATGAGTTTATTTATTAATTATATAATTGGTTTAATTACTTCTTTAATAATTTCCTTAATTATCACATTAATTGTATCTATTTTAAGAAAATTATCGATTGCTTGTAAAATTGAAAAATTATATTATTTATCCCAATTATTAGCTGATTTTATTTAGAATATTTATTTTATAAATTATATTTTAATTAAAATTAAAAAATATTATTTAAAAGAATTAAAAATAAAATATTCTTTTTCCATCTTTATTTTAATATTTAATTTATTATTAGTTTTTCCATATTTAATTTCAAAAAATAAAAAATTAGATTTTCACTTTTTAGTGAATTTTTATAAAAAAATAATTAAATAATTTAATTATCAGCAATTAATTTATATATTAATTATCAAATTACAAAATAAAAAATTAAAAAAATTAAAAATAAACGATTAAATTTATATAATTATTGTTTTACCAAATCAAAAATAAATGGCAAAAAATTTTTTTAACAATAATTATAATCAAAATAAAAATTTACAATATAATAATATGAATCAACCAAACTCATATTACAAAGGAAATTATATGAATATGTATCCTCAAGATTCAAACTTTATAAAAAAATCATCACCAAATTTACCTCCATATTCAAATAATAACTTATTTAATCAAAACAATAATACAAATATGTCACAAAATAATAGACCATATCAAATTAATCCAAATAATAATTTTAATAATATGTATAATCCTTCTCAAAATAAAAATTATCCTAATACTTTTATTCCAAATCAAAATAATTTTAATAATAATCATTATAATCAAAATCAAAATTATTTCCCTAATAATAATCCTAATATGTATAATCCAAATAGAATAAATTACCCTATGAACAATAATATAAATAATATTAATAATAATTTTCAAAATAATAGATTCAATCAAATTCAAAATAATTTTCCTAATAATCCAAATATGTATAATCCTAATACAAATCCATATAATCAAAATCAAAATGTTTTTTCAAATAATAGATTATATAATTCAGAAAGAAATAATCAAAATAATAAAATATTTGAACAAAATCAAAATAATTTTAAATTATATAATTCAAACGAAAGTAAATTTAAAAATAATAAACAAATATATAATGAAAATGAAAATAATGAACAAAATGAAAAAGAATTTATGTTAAAAATGAAAGAAAATGAAAGAAAAAAGAAAGAACAATATTCAAATGATTTAAAAAAACAAATAGAGGAAAAAGAAAAAAGAAAAAAAGAAGAAAAACAAAAAGAAATAGAATATGATTTAAAAATGGAGCAAAAATATAAAGAATACTTAAAAGAACAAGAAGAAAAAGAAAGAAAAGAAAAATTAGAAAAAGAAATGAAAGAAAAAGAATTATTAGAAAAAGAAACAAATGAAATAATGCAAAAAATAAATAAAACAAATACACGTCCTTCAAGTTATAATCAAACAAAGAGAAATATGACATTAGAAAATATAGAAAAAAATGAAAATAATTTTAGAAATAATAGTCCCGATATTTCAAGAGTAAGAAGTTCAAAAAATACTTCTCTTAATGCAGGACTTGCAATAATGAATAATGGAAATAAAAACTTTTCTTCTAATCAAGTAAATAATTTTAATAATAATGATAATTTTGGTCAATCAATGGGAAAAACTTCTTATGATACTAATTTTTCTTTTAGAAAAAATTATAATGAAAATAGGACACAACAAGATTTTTATCAAAGTCCTAATAAAATTATTAATGATATTATTGGAGATAATAATATTAATAATAGAAATTATAATCAAAATAATTTTAATAATGAAAATAATGTTAATATTAATAGAAATAATACAAATGATATTTTTAGTAAATTAGTTGATAAAAGATTTGAAAATATTCAAGATAATAATTTAATTTCAAGTATTAAAAAAAGAAATTCTGCTTATGAAATTAATCCTTCTAATGATTTTAATAAAATGACTTTTGGAAAAAATGATCCTGTTAATGAATTAATTAAAGAATCAATTAATAAAATTAGTCAAGTTGATGATTTAATTAAAAAAACTTCTCAATTTGATGATCAATTAACTTTTCATAATTCAAAAGGAATGAATAATAATAATGTTAGTTTTAGAAATTCAAAAGGAATAAATAATTATGGTAGTTTTAGAAATTCGAAAGGATTTAATAATAATAATGATGATAATAATAATAATATTTTTAATAATAATAATAATAATAATAATGAACTATTTAATAATAATAAAACTGCTATTTTTAATAATAATAATGAAATTAGGGAATATAATGATGCATTTAAAAATACAAGTAGTTTTGGTAATGGATTTCAAAATCAAAATGATTTTAATGATACTTTTAAAAATTCAAATGAAAATATGGGAAATAATAATAATGAAAATATTAATGCAAATGAATTAACTTTTAAAAGTTCAAAAGGAATAGTTAGTGATATTTATAGTGGAATTGATTTAAAAGCTTTGGAATTTAGGTCAAAATATGAAAATGAAAATGATAATTCACATACTTTTATAAATAATAATGATAATAATTATAAAAATACAAATAATAGTAATATTAATGAAAATATTGGAGGAAATAATGAAAATGAAGATAGAGAATTAAATCATGAATTTAAAGGATCAATGAGAGGATTTTCTAAATTAGTTGTTAATAATTCTGGAAAAAAAAATAATGAAAATCAAAATGAAGATGAAAATTTATTTGAAACTTGGAAAAAAGTTCCAGAACAAAATAATGAAAATCAAACATTTAATAATAATAATAACAATAATAATTTGGAAAATAATAATGATGAAAATCATGAAGTTAATATTAATAATGTTAAATTTAAAATATCAAAAAAAAATAATGTAGAAGAAATAAGGAATTTTTTAAAGAAAAACAAGTTAAAAAAAAAAGAAGAAAAAAAACCAAAACCATCAACAGATACATCATTAGATAATAAAGTATATTATGAAAATGAAGAACAAAGAGATAGAATGATTCAAGATATTTTTAATAATGTAGAAGCAAATAATAAAAATAATAATAATGATACATTAAATAGAAATTATTATAATAAAAAAAATGATAATGATCCAATTCAAATTTTACCTAAAAATTCATATGAAAATAATAATAAAAATATTTTTGAATCTAATAATAAAAAAAATAGATTTTTAGATTTTACAAAAAATTTAGATAATATAAATCAAGATAAAAAAAAAGATAATTCATTTGAATCATTTAGTGATATTGAAGATAAAAAAATAAAAGATGATAATTATCAAAGTGATAGATATTCTGATGATGAAGATGGAAATAATAGAAGAAATAGACATGATATGTTAACAAGTACTCAAAAAGTAAAAGAAGTATTAAAAAATATTTCAGTTAGTTCAAGTGATGATGAAAATGATAATAATAATAGAAATAATAATAAAAATAATAATTTTAATAATAATAATAATAATAATTATAGAAATAATGTTTATAATGATGATGAAATGGAAGATAGAATGAATTTCTTTGAAGAAAGTCAATTTGATAATTTTGCAATTAGAAAAAGTAAAAATGATAAAGTTATTATGGATAATCATATGAATACAAAAAATAATAATAATAATATTATTAATAAATCAAATAGACATTTAAATTTATTTGAAAATAAAAATGATTTAAAAAATAAGGATAAAGAATTTGAATATAATGAATTAGAAGAAAAGGATAATAAAATACATAAAGAAGAAATAAAAAATAAAAAAAAACAAAATAAGAAGAAAAATAAGAAAAAAAAGAAAAAAGAAGAAGAAGAGGAAGAAGAGGAAGAAGAAGAAGAAGAAGAAGAAGAAAAAGAAGAAGAAGATGAAGAAGAAAAAGAAGAAGAAGAAAAATCAGAAGAAGAAAAAGAAGAAGAAGAAGAAGAAGAAAAATCAGAAGATAAAAAAGATGATGAAGAAGAAGAAGAAGATGATGATGAAGAAAAATAAAATAATAAATTAAAAAAATTTAAAACAATATTTTTATTTATATAATATCAATATTTATTTTCTTAATGATATAAAGTATAAATTTTATTATTATATTTATTAAAAAAATATAAAAAAATATTTTTTATTACTATTCAATATTTAATAAATTAAAATTATTTAATTTTTAATCTGATATCTTTTATTGAATAAAAAATAAATAAAAAAAATATTAGATATTAAATTGTTCATAAATTAAAAAAATTAATTATAAAAAAGAAAAATGTTAGTCCAAATCATTGATAATACAGGTAATGAAGAACAATCACAAAAAGAATCAAAGAGTAGCAAAAATAAATTACAAAATTCAAATGATAATAAAATTAAAAATCAACAAAATATTCAATTTGATAAAGAAAGTGTATCAAGTCCATCAATACATGAAGAAATAAATGCAATGTCATTAAAAAAGGATTTAGAAAAAAATGATTCGAATGAATTTAAAAGCAAGGAATATTATGTACCTCAAAATCAAATAATAAAAAATCAAGAAAATGCAATATCAAACAATGATAATGAAAATATTAGTGATAATGAAAAAAGTGATAGTGTCTGTGATAGTAATGATATAACAACAAGTATAAACAAAAAATTAGCTGCTGTAGTAATTCCTGAAAAAATCAATTCAAATAGAATTTCAACTCAATCAAATAAACAATCAATTAATAAAAACATTAATGAAATAATTAATAATTCTAATAATGAAAATTATCAATCAAGTAATTATATAGATCCTAATCAATATTATGTTAAATTCTTACAAGAAAATAGAAAAGGATTTGAAAGTTTAAAAGATAAAAATTATTTAACAGGGAAAAAAAATTATGAAACATGTTATAATTTATCAAAAGAACATTTAAATGATAAAGTAAAACAAATAGATTCATTAATAAATATGTCAGTATGTGATTTTTATAATGGAAATTATGAAGAAAGTGTAAAAGATTTAGAAACAGCAGATCAAATATTTAAAACAATAAATATACAAGAAGATAATATAATGCCTAGAATGTATGCTCATTTAGGATTAAAATTATATTCTAATTATTGTATGTCAAATATGGCTTTTAATAAAACAAAAGAAGCAGTTGGAAATATAAGGAAAATTGAAGGAATTGTTAGATCTGAGCCAGAACCAAAAAAAGAAATATCTTATTTAAAAAGTGTTATTTATACTTTATTTAGAGTTAATTCTCTTGTGAATTGTGATTCTCTTGAAATTGGAGATTTTAATAATAATAATAAAATTATTATTCATATTATGGAAGGTTTTCAACAATTTTTAAAGACTGAAAATTATGAAAGTTTATGTACTTGTTTTAGAGAAGCTATGAATAAATATAAAGAAATTAATGATAATAATGGTTATTTTTTTTCATTTTTTTATTATTATGTTTCTTTATATCATATGGGAAAATTGAGTGAAAATGAAATTAAAGAAATAAAAAAAAAAATATCCATTTGTAATAAAACCATAATATCAGCTGATTTAATTAATGAAGTTAAAGAAAAAGATTTTGATTGTGTAATGAGAGAATTTAAAGAAAAAGCAGATGCATCAATTGAAATATTTAAAATTTTAACTAATTTAGAAAATGAATGTATGCAAAAATTAATAGACAATAAAAGTGAAAATGAGTTATCTAGAAGTAAATTATTAGATAAAAGTCATATTTTTACAAATGAAAAAATTTCTTCTCCTATTTTTGTTAAATTATTAATAAAATATTCTCTTAATTTTTTAAATGAAGAAAAAGATGTTAATGATATCACTCGAACTCTTACAAATGAATTAAATATTTTATTAAATAAAATTAATAATGATGAAATTGATATTTCTAAAATTAAATTAAAATTTTTAGAACCAAAATTAATAAATTCTTTAAAACAATTATTTGATAATTTAATTTATATATATTATAAACATAAATTAAGAAGAGGATTTCAAAAATTTAAAAAAGGATTTTTAATAGAAAATGCTAATCAAAATGATATTAAAATAAAAGATTTTTTAGAGACAAATTATCAAAAAATTCAAAATGGAGATAAATTAAAAAAAATAAATTATACATCAAATGGAATAAAAATTCATTATTATAAAATAGAAAATAATTGTTTTCAACAAAGAGATAAAAATACAGATAAAACTGCATCAAAATCTTATAATTTAAAAAATATGGTAATTAAAGTAATGTATGGTTTCTCAAGTCAAAATATTAAGAAAAAAATTGTAAGTAAAGATAATGATAGTGAATTTAATAAACTTATTAATTCTCCTTGGAAATTTATTTCAATTATTATTAAAGAAAGAACTATTGACTTATATTGTGAAGATAATCAAATTAATAATTGGTTTTATGGTTTAAAAAATTATTTTAATAATAATAATATGCCCTATAAAATTATAAGTGTTAATCAATTTGTTTTAACAAAAATGAAATTTAAAATTGTAAATAAATTAAGAACTTCTTTTCAAAATGATAAATTAAAAGAAAATGATAATGAATCTAAACAAATAATTAAAGAATTAAGTAAGGAAAAAGGTATTCAAAATATTTCTTTCTGCAAGATCTTATTATTATATAATAAATTAATTAATGATTAAAATAGGCTTTTATTTCATATTATTTATTATTCAAAATTAAAATTAGATTTATTTATATTTTTTATAATATTTATTGTAAAATCTAAATCAATTAAAAAAAATGAAAAATTATTGTTTATTTATTATTTCATTATATTATTTATATCATAATTAATATATAAAAATAAATTAAGATAAAAATAATCAAATACTATGTTCAAAAACCAAATATTGAATTAAATATTGGAAAATATGGTAGACTTATTAATAAAATAGGAAAAGACATGAAAAATAAAATCAAAGTAATAAAATTAATAATAATTGTTTTTAAACAACCATAATTTTCATGTTTTTTAACACAAAAAATCGTTTTCAAACAATTTTTAAAATAATTAAAAGCTCCAGTAAATAAAAAAATAAAAGCTCCAATAATTAAAAATAATTCAATTAAAAAATTATAAATAAAGTTTTTCTTTTTAAATTCTTCAGCATCTCTTCTATAATAAATTTTACAATAATTATCTTTTGAAATATCCATATGTAATTCATTATATTCTTTCATACAATATTTACAAATCCTATGAAAACAATTTAAACATTTAACAAAATAAGTTCCAGTTTTTGAAAAAAGAGTTTGTTCACTGCATTTAGGACAAAATTGAACTTTTGCTTTATTATACATATAAAAATTTTGATTTGAATTAATATCAATAACATGTTTTTTCATATATGATTTCATTGTTTCTGATGATTGATGTGCGATATTATATTTTTTTTGTAAAGTTAAAGAAGGTTCAATTAATTGATTTTCATTATTTATTGTTTTATTATTAAATAGTAAATTTATGTGATTTGGACTTAAAACAGATAATAATTTTTTTAAATTATGATTAAAAGAAGCATTACAAGTATAAACTGAGCATTTTAAATTTCTATCTCCTTGTTCAATTCTTTCTTCATAATAATTTTTACAACATCTTCTACAAATAAAATGTTTTTCACAATCTGCAGAATATAATTTATCAAAAGGATAAGTTCTATCACAAATATAACAACTTATATATGTTTCATCTATTAAACTTTCATTAAATGAATTATGAAATATCAAAAATTTTCCTACATTTTTATGTTCATATGAATTATTATCATTATCATAATAATTATATTGATTTTTTTTTTCATCTTCATTTTCATTTTCGCTTTCTTCATTATTTGATTTAATATTTTCATTTATTATATTATTTACTATTTCAGTTCTTTGTTCTTTATTATCATTATTTGAACTTTCTGAATTCATTAATGCCTTATCACTTTCTTGATTCTTATTATCATTATTTTTATTATGTAAATTTTTTCCTTTTTCATTATTGAATGATTCATTATTTGTTTTTAATTTTAAAACTTCAGTATTTTCTATATTAGTAATTTTATTTGCATTATTTAATTTATTTGATATTGTTAATACCTTTTTTTCTATATCTTTTACTGTTTTATCTATTTTTTCTTTATTAATATTTTGATCAATATCATATTGGACTTTATAATTTCCTTTTTCTAATATCATTACACTTTTTTTTGATTTTGCACTTCCTAATCTTTCTTTTTGTATTATTATTAAATTTCCTTGGGATTTATGATTCATTGGTTTAATAAAATTTTTAGTTTTTATTGCACTGTTTGGTCTTGACATTTAGTTAATTTAATACTTTTTAATTTATTTATTCAAAAAATTTGAAACCTATTATGAAAAAAATCTATTAAAATATTTTTTATTTTGTTATAATGAAATAATTTTGAATATTTTATTTAATAATAATTATCTATTATTTTCACTTTAATTTTAATTTTTAAAAAATTATAAAATAATGAAAAATAAAAAAAAAATTGTTGAGCTTAAAAATGTTAATTCTGAGCTTAAAAAACAAATTCAAGAGATATTAATTAAAATATCAAATTTATTAAAAAAACAAAAATTAAATAAATATAACCTAAGTATTTCAAATTCACAAAAAAAAACTTATTTTTCAGATTATGAATATCTAAATAATAATTTAATTTTATCAGAACTTCCAATAGATCAACAAATATCAATATATCAAGATAGTATAACCACACTTCAAAAAAAAATTTCTAAAATAGAAGAATATAATAAACTAATTGCTTTAAATAATAATGTTGATTTATTTGATATAAATCAAAAGAAAAACGAAATAAAAATAAAAAAAGAAAAATTATATAATATTCAAAAAGAAAATAATACATTATTAAAAGTTTATAAAAATAATAAAAAAGTTTATGATTCTTTTGAAATTAGTCAAGGAATAAAATTTTTTATATCAGAAATAAAAAAAGAAATCCATGATTCAAAAGAAGATTTAAGGAAAAAAAAGAATGAATTAAGGGAAAGTGAATTAGAAATAAGAGAAATGGGAAAAAATATAATAATTTTGGAAAATAATATAAAAATAATAAAAGATAATATTGAATTTAAATCATTGAGTGAAAAAAAAGCATTAAATCATACTCAAAAATCAGAACAAATAAATGAAGTTAAAAAATTGAATAAAAAATCAGAAGAAATGGAAAAAATGATTGGAATAAAAAATGAAATATATATTAAAGCATTAAATATTCAAGAATTAAAAATTAATAATTTAATAAATGTAATAAATGTACTAAATAATGAATATGAAAAGTATAATATGAATGAAAGATTTAAGAGAATTAAATCAATGGAAAAAATTAAAATTTTAAGATTCAAAAATTATAATAAGTGCTTACCACTTATTTATAATGAAAAGATTAAAAATCAACAAAGACCTCGTTCAACTAATCCTTTTAAAAAAAAAATAAATTTAAAAAGTAGATTATTAAAATCAAATAATTCTAATTCAATTATTTTACCAAAAATTAATTTATTAAATGGAAAAGAAAAAAATGATTTGAATATATAACATTTTTTTTACCTACTTTTTTAAAATATTTTATAAATTAAATAATTTATAAAAAATTAATGAAATGTAATGAAACTAAAGAAAAGTATAAATATTATATATTAGAGTCTTTAAATTTTGATATTAATATTATTGAGCAATGTACAAAAATTATAATTCCAGAGAATTTAAGTTTTAATGAAATGGATGATAAAACTAATCTAAAGATTAATTTTGTTAATGATGATATATCAATTATTTTTACATCCGAAAATAATTTAAATATAATTGATAAATTAATTTTTAAATTTAAAAATATAATCAATTTAATATTTCAGTTTAAATCGATTAAATTTATTTTACATTATCAAAAACTTATAATTTTATTAGATTCTATTAGAAATAATAATCTTGAAAAAAAAATAAAATTACATTTTTCATGTAATTTTTTTTGTGAAAATAATATATCTATTGATTGTCAAAATATAATAGAATTAAAAATTAATGATGTATTATATAATTTTTCCTCATTGAATTTAAATTATATTTTTAATAAAAATAGAAAGTTTTCAAGTTTAATATTAAAAAATATGAAATTAAACACAAATCAACAAGTTAAAAATTTTTTTCAATTTATTAATAATCCAAATGAAAAATTGGAAAATTTACAAATTAAAAATTTAAATGTTGAAATTTTAGACAATGAGGAACCAAAATTATATCATTATATAAAAATTATAAATAATCAAATTTATTTTTCTTCAAAAGGAAATGATTTTCTTTTTCAAATTGATAATATTATATTAAAAAAATGTCCATTAAGTATTATAGAACATAATGAAAATTCTTTTAATAACATTAATATATCAATAGATCAAACAAGTTTAATAAAAATAAATTTTTGTGGAATTGTGAAATATAAATATATTAAAGATAAAGGATATGACTTAAGTTTTAATTATGATTATTTAGACGATGATGATGAAAAAGATGAAAATCAAATGGAAATTGATACTTCTCCAAAAGATAATAATAATAAATTAAATAATTTTGAAAGTTTACAAAAATATATTAATAATAAAAATTTAAAATGTTATAAATTAAAATTTTCAAATTTTAAAAAAAATATTGAAATAGGATATCCAGAATCAATTGAAGAAATTTATTTTGAATATTGTTCATCTAATTTTACACAATCAATTTTAGACAAATTACCTAATGTAAAAACACTTAAATTAAAAGGAATAACAGAAAATAAAAATATTCAAATTCCTAAATCAATTGAAAATTTAATAATAATTGATTCATATTTTGAGATTCAAGATTATTCATTAATGAAATTAAACAATTTAACTTTAAGTTTCTATTGTTTAAATGATATTAAACTTTTAAATAATCAAATAAATGAATATGATAAAACGATATTGTCAATTAAAAAAATATTAACAAATGGAAATTTGAAAAATATAATATTGGAAGGAGATGATGAAATTATCATTCCTTTTGATTCAAAAGATATAAATTGTATTAATAATGCAATAGTCACATTTCAAAATTGTACAATCAATATTCAAATTTTTGATTATATAAAAAATTTTGATAAAGAATTTATTTTTAATGAGTGTATATTTCAAGAAAATGATTTAAAGATATTTAAAAAATTGAAAATAATAACTTTTGATTATTATACATTTAATAAAATTCTTTTTAGTCAAATTCAAATAAATGATATAGATGATTTTATTCAAAATTTATATCATGAAAATCTTACAGATAAATTTTTGATGGTTCAAGATAAAATAAAAATTTTTAATTCAACTAAAATTAAAATAATAACAAAAAATATTGAAGAATATAGACAAATAAATATGATCTTTTTAATTTTTAAAAATTCAATAAAATTTAAATCTATAGAAGATTTAAAAAGGGAATTTAATGATTATTTTAAAAATAATATAATTATATTTGATAAAAATGAACAAAATATTATTCCAATTACTTTAAGTGATTTTTATTTTTCTACACAACAAATAGAATTTATCTCTAATTTACAAAATACACAAATAATATTAATAAATAAAAATTTCAAAAGTTAATATTTTTTAAAAGCTTATAATTTTTATTGTTTTAAAATATCTAAATGAAACTATTAATTTTTTTTATAAGAAATATATTTAATTTCTTATTCCTTTTTTTATTTTATCAATTGATTAAAAAAAGAAAAAAATTTATTTTTTCAAAGATTCCTCTTATAAAAATTTATAGTAATAAAAATACAAAATTATTATGTGCTTTTGAAAAATTTAAAATAAATTATCCAAATCTTGTTGATTTTTATAAATAATAAATAAAAATCATATTAATTATAAAGTATAAATATAAATATAAAAATATACTTTCATTTAAATAAATTATTTTTTTTAAATTTAAAAAAATTTTTTAATTTAAAACAAAGAAAATGAAAAAAAATTTTTTTTCATTTAATAAATGAAAGGAAATTGGATAATAATCTTTTAAAAAATAGATATAAAAAAAATCATTTGAAAAAACAAAAAACAAAAAAATTATCGATAATTATTTTTTATTAAAAATTATTTCATAATGAAATAATTAATAAATCTTCACATTCATAAAGAATCGAATTAAAATTCAGTTCTTTAATAAATAAGATTCAACAATATTGTTAATAAAAAAGCTCAAATAACCAAAAAAAAAAAAAATAAAATTAATTAAAAATATTAAATAAATATAAAAATAAAAAAAAAAAAAATTTTAAACATTTTTTATTTTTTTTAATTAAAAAAATTAAATATTGTATATATAGCTTTATTATAACTAAATAAAGTAAAAAATAATATAATCAAAAATGAAATAAATTAATATGAACAAAATAATTTCATTATTATTAATATAAATCAATTATCATAAGAAATAATCTTCTTACTAACTGAATTAAATAAATATTCAAATTATAATTAAAGTAAATAAAATTAATAATTAAATTTTTTTTCCTTAATTAACTTGAAAATAATCGCCATAATAAATATAAATAAATGTTTTCGAACGAAGATAATGAAACTGAACAACAAGATAAAAAATTAAATGAAAAAGAAGAAAAATTTGAATTAAATTCATTATCATTTTATTCAAAAACAAAAAAATTTAAAAATAAATTTGAAGATGATTATTTTGAGAATCCAAATAAAGATGAAGAAGAACAAAAAGAAGTAGAAAATCAAAAAAAATATCGAACTGAATTATGTAAATATTATGAAATAAATGGAAGATGTAAATTTGGTGAAAATTGTATATTTGCACATGGAAAAAATAATTTAAGAGAAAATTTATGTAAAAAAAGTGGATATAAAAAACGTCCTTGTGTAAATTTTTTTGATAAAGGTTATTGTATGTATGGAAATAGATGTCAATTTTCTCATGATTTAAAATTTGATAATAATTTAAATAAAGATGAATCTTTAAATTTTTCTTATAAAATGTTTTTTAATAAATTAATAAATACAAGTAAAGAAAATAATGATGAGGAAAATAAAAAAAATATTATGAAAATTAAAGAAAGGCCTAGATTAAAAGTTTTTAAAAAATTTGTTAAAATTAAAAAATCTGTTTATAAAAAGAAAAAAAATTATATTGATGAAATTTTAGGGAATAGTAAAAAAAAGAAATGAATTCTTCTCTTATTATAAAGCATATATTTGGTATATGATTGTATTTAAAAGAGAAGAAAAATTAGTAATGAAAATTAATTTGTATATATTTAGTAAAAATTAAATTTAAAATTATAATTTATATAAATAAAAATTTTTACATGATAAAAGGATGGGTTAAAAAAATTTTAAAATTAAACTTAAAAAAATATTAGAAAAAACTATTGATTTATAATTTTAATTTTTGTAATAAAAATATTTCAATTTAAATAAATAATATTTGCTTATTTTTTATAAATTATGAGATGACTTTAATTTTAAATTATAAATATATTAGAAAAATTGTCTTTAAAGTCACTTTTTAATAAATAAAATCTTCTATATTATATTTAGTAAAACCAAAGAAAATATTTGATATCTTTCATAATCAATAAAATTATTATAGAAATAAGCTAAATTATGTAAAAGATGTAAATCAATTATTATTGTATTAACTTTGTGAAAATATAATTTTTATTATTAAGGAAATATTGATATATAAATTAAAAAAATAAAAGTTTTTAATATTTAAACCAATAATCTTATTTATATGATTTATTATTAAAAAATTTTTCTAAGTCATTAATTATAATTGTACTATTTACTTGAAAATTAATCGAATCACATGGAATCATTTCATAATTATCATTATTATTTTTAATAATATATAAGTAATTTTTATTATCTGGATTTGAATTGAAAATTTTAATTAGATTATTACTTTTATTAATATGGCATTTTATTTTATTTTGAATTTTAACATAGAAAAACTTACATAAATTATTCTTATAAAAAAGAACAAATAATCCATTCGAATAAAAATAATTATAAATTTTAATTTTCCCATCATTTTCATACATTGTTAAATAATTTTTATTATCAATATAAAGATGATATTCATTTTCTTCAATAATACCCAAATTATTTTTTTCACTTTTTATATTTGTAATTGCCTCATTTATTATTTGTTTATTGAAATTTTTTCCTTCATTTAAATTTTTTAACATTACAATCATATCAAAAATTATTTTTTCTTTATCCTCTGCATTTTTATAATTTAATTCTGTAATTATAAATGCAAAAGTAAAATAATAAATTGAGTTTTGACTTTTAAATTGATGCTCATTTTTATTTTGAATTTGTTCAAAATAACTTTCACTAAAAGCTCTTGATAATTGATCAATAAAAGCAATATTATTTTTTGATAGACTAAAATATTTAAATGATTTATAGATACTATCAATAACAGAGTTATTTGAAAAATAAAATGAATTGAAATATATTTTTAAAATAAATGGATTTGAATTTGTCAAAATTAACATCTTTAATTTTTTATCAAATATATTTGAAGTAATATATGAAATTAAGTTTAAAATTGAATTATTTATATTGCAAACACTAATTAAAAACATTAAACCAAAATAATAATCAAAATAAAAAAGTACATATAAAATTTCTTCAAAAATATCATTATGTTGAGTTAAAAAAATTGAAAAATCACAATTTGAAAATTTATAAAATTTATTTGAAATATTTTTAAAAATTACTTGATCATTTAAAATATTTCTACTATTTTCAACAATTAAATTATGTGCAATATTCTCATCATCAATTGATAAAGTTTTATCTTCATCATAATCATCTTGTTCATCTTTATTTAAAACTAAACTATTATTATTATCATTAATAATCATTTTTTTTTTATTATTATCAATTTCAATATCTAAACTATCATTTGAAGATGATCTTGAATTATTTTCATCAAAAGAATAAGTTTTATAAATTTCTTCTTCATTAATATCAAAAATTTCATTATTTATTATATTATTATTATTATTATTATTGTTATTATTATTATTTTTAGGATATGTAATTGTTGAACTTTTTTTTAATTTATTTAAACTATTCATTGAAGTCATTGAAGGAAGCGATGAAGGCATATGAATTAATATTTTATTTTCTTTTATTTCATCACTAAAAGTCCTTGATTTAAAAGTTCCATTTTCAAATTTATAATTTAAATAAAATTTATGTTTATGAGGAATATATTTATATTTAGATAATAATTCTTCATGTTTTTTTTCTTTTGTACTTTTAACTGTTGCTGAAAAATATTTTTCCATATCAATACTTTTATTATTTTCAATATCATAATTATTATTATTATCTTTATTAAAAATTTTATTTTCTTTTCTATTAGACATTTCTTTACTTAATAAATTAATATATTTTTCAATTTTTTCAATATCTTCTTTTTCTTTTTTATAATTTTCATAATTTAAATTATGATTATTAAACTGGACATTATTTCTAACAAAAACATCATCACCTAAATTATCATTTAAATCTTCATCATCACAATTATCCCTATCAAAAAAATCATCATGAGTTTGTAAATACTCCCCTCTTAATTTTTGATAAGTCATATATTTTTTCATAATATCTTCATACAACTCACATTTACTAACCCCACCTTTATCTTTATTATTTAAATCCATAATAAATTTTTCCATTTCTTTTTTTTGATACTTAACAAAATTATCAATAACATTAACACAAATAAATCCCTTTACCTTAATAGCTAAATCTTTAGGAGTTTCTTTTTCTCTATTTTTTGTTTTATAATTAGCACCATTTTTTAATAAAAGTAAAACAACATCTGGTCTATTATAAAAACAAGCAATATGTAAAGAAGTCCAACCTACAATATCAGGAATATTAATCATTGCTCCTTGATTAATTATTTCTTCAATCATTTGAATATTTGCATTTTTACATGCTATATGTAAAGGACTTGTTCTATCTTCATCTAAAATATTTATATTTACATTATTTATTGTTAAATATCTTAATGCTGATATGTTATTTGTTGATATTATGTAAAAAAGATTTTTTTCATTTTGAGTAAATAGTCTTATTGAATCTTGAGTATATGATCCTTTTGGTAATGAGTATGTTGATGTTAAATCTATTTCAGTTTTTTTTGTATTTTTTAATGTCTCTTGATTTGATGTTGTTCCACAAAAGGTGTTAAATGGAATTATTGTTGATTCAATTTTAAGAGGGGGATCTTGGAGTTTTTCTATCGAAGGGATTTTGGATAAGGGTTTTTCTGTATTTGAGTTACCCATTTTTTTTTTTTTTTTTTGTTTTTTTTTTTTTAAT
>Ga0256407_10005246_pt1 | contig 20950 bp, 15 predicted proteins | sample RumenRJG_04DNA_FD_193489 | JGI IMG/M metagenome (GOLD analysis project Ga0256407, IMG submission 193489) | Bovine rumen microbial communities from Lethbridge, Alberta, Canada - RJG_04 | ecosystem: Host-associated > Mammals > Digestive system > Stomach > Rumen | place: Canada: Alberta... | reverse complement strand
GAAACTACCTATTCTACAAACAACCATTGAGCCTAACAAGGTGAATTCGGGCTATTGTCTGAACTCCTGAACTACAAGAAGTTGAGCGAATATGAAACTTAAATAGTATAACTTTGCATACCAACCATTACTAATTGATTATGAAGAAACTGACAGCATTACTGATAACGCTGCTCGTCGTGACAGCGGCGGCGGCACAGAGCGGGAAAGACGCACGTATCAAGGAGATTCGCGCAGCCTACTCACAGGCCAAGAAGAAGATTGACCAGAACGGCAAGGGCGGCAAGTCGCCCAAAGACATGACCATCGTGCTCAACCATCTGGAGGACGAGGATGTGCCTCTCTACATGGAGATGACAATCAAATACTACTTCGACGAGACTTACCCTGAGGGGGTAGCAGAGAAACATCCCTATTTTATCGTGGAAGACTGGGCATGCCACGGCCATCTGAGATACCGTGAGATACTGCTCAACCCGAAGGACCAACAGGTGATGTTCTGCTACATGAGGGGAGAAACCGACGGCGGATTTGTGGTGGAGTCGCGCTACTACTACGACACCAAGGGAAAGTGCATCGAAGAGAAGCATAACACCGACAACAATTGGACCGACGGCGGCAGCGAGAAAGGGAATGCGGAGTATTACCTCAAGATTTTCAACATGGTGACCAACAACGGCTACTTCTCTCCTCTTGAGCCCGACTCAACGGAGAGGTCGACCACGCCGAAGGCCCAGCGCATCGCCCAGATTCGTTCGGTCTACGCCCAGGCTAAAGACAAGATAGCGAAGAACGACAAGGCGGAGATGCCCAACGACTTGCATATCACCATTCACGACCTGGGTGTAAACGAGCCGCCGAGAACGATAGAAACCAAGATGTATTTCGACAAGGCCTGCTACTTCATCAGCCAAAATTCTTCTTCCATGTCGATGGAAGGCTATTCGGAGTATCTCTTCGACCCTCAAGGCGAGAGCCTCATCTTCTCGTACACCCGCGGCAGAGAAGAAGGCCAGGAATATGAATGGCGCTATTACTACGACGAGGGCGGCTACTGCATCGAGACAAAGAGCAACTCGGAGGAAACCGACGACGGATTCTACGACAAGCGTGCCGCAAAGGATTTTAAAGCCATCTTCAACACCCTGTTGAACGATAATCAAGAGTAGAGGGAGGGGGGGCGCTATAGAGGCTATAGAAAGCTATAGAAAGCTATAGAAAGCTATAGAGGCTATAGAGGCTATAGAGGCTATAGAAAACTATAGAGGCTATAGAAAACTATAGAGGCTATAGCCCCCCATCAGGCCCATCGACGTGCCTTCGGGCTATTGTCTGAACTCCTGAAACTCCTGAAACTCCTGAACTCCTATTAAAAAAACTTCTGATTACTCTTCCTGCAGCGAATCGGGCTTGAGCTTGAAGCCTTGCACCTTGTCGGCAAACTGCAGGACCAGGGTGTCGCGGCGCAGAATCAGGAGCGTGGCGGTGTCGTGGCTGAGTTCGGTGTTGGCCCCTTCCATATTCGAAATCTTCATTCCACCATACGAGAAGACAAGGCGGCCGTTGTAGACGTGCCACTCCTTGTAGCGCATGATGGGAGGATACTCCATGGGGGTCTGCGCGTCGAGCGAGGTCTTGCGGGGAGGTCCGCCCACGACAGAGACCGTGAAGTCGCGCTTCAGGTTGTAGCCATACTCCACGGGCACACGGTAGGAACGCATGATGGAGTCGAACCGCTGGCGCTCCTCATCGGTCAGTGTCTTCAAGACGGAGTCGCGACGGGCGGAGTCGGCCACGTGCCGCATCACAGGCATCTGCATATAGACCCATGTGCCCATGAGTTGCTCCAGATTGACGGCGGTGAGCAACTCGCCGGGATGCTCAGGGTCGACCAGCACGGCCATCTTGTCGCCAATGGCGGGACGGCCGAAAATCTTGTGGTTGCGCCTGGCGTTGAGAATGTTGTAGGACACGGGGTCGCCACCCGAGTCGGGCAGCAGCACGAGCACCGAGTCGTTGCACCCGGGGCACGCCAGTCCGTAAATCATCGAGTCGTTCTTGGCCAAGTAGTCCTTGGTCTGCACCTTCACCTCGTCGGCACCCTTCTCCTGCCTCTGGCCACAAGCCATGCAAATCGCCAACAAGGCAAGAAGCACCCACAAACACCTTCTGCTCATAATCGTAGAGTTTTGATATCGCTGCGCAAAATTAGGGAAAAAAAATGAAACTATTCCACCATGCGGACAAAAACCATCCCCGACGATGGCAATAATCACCGCCAAACGTTTTTTTTTGCAAAAAAAATAAGTGTTTATTTGATTTGATGTTTTTTTTGCCTATCTTTGCTTTCTGAAATCCTGCATACTATAAAAACGCCTTAATCGATAACAATCTTAAACTGATAGCAATGAAAAAGAAAATCCAATTCAGTCTCGTCTACAGGGACATGTGGCAATCGTCGGGCAAATTCCAACCCCGAAAAGACCAACTCGAGCGCATCGCTCCCGTGATTATCGAAATGGGATGCTTCTCGCGCGTGGAGACCAATGGTGGCGCCTTCGAGCAGGTGAACCTCCTGGCCGGTGAGAACCCCAACGACGCCGTACGCGCATTCTGCAAGCCTTTCAACGAAGTTGGCATCAAGACCCACATGCTGGACCGTGGCCTCAACGCCCTCCGTATGTATCCCGTGCCCGACGACGTGCGCAGACTGCAATACAAGGTGAAGCACGCACAAGGCGTCGACATTCCCCGTATCTTCTGCGGACTGAACGACACACGCAACATCATACCCAGCATCAAATGGGCCCTCGAGGCCGGCATGACACCACAGGCCACCCTGTGTATCACCACCTCGCCCGTGCATACCGTGGAATACTATAGCAAGATAGCCGATGAACTGATTGCCGCCGGCGCTCCCGAAATCTGCCTCAAGGACATGGCAGGAATCGGACAGCCCGCCATGCTGGGTAAACTGACCAAGGCCATCAAGGACAAGCACCCCGAGGTGATCATCCAGTATCACGGACACTCTGGCCCCGGACTCTCGATGGCTTCTATCCTCGAGGTGTGCAACAACGGCGCCGACATCATCGACACCGCCATCGAGCCGCTGTCGTGGGGCAAGGTGCACCCCGACATCATCTCGGTGCAGAGCATGCTGAAGAACGAGGGATTCGACGTGCCCGACATCAACATGAATGCCTATATGAAGGCCCGCACGCTCACTCAGGAGTTCATCGACGAGTGGCTGGGCTACTTCATCAACCCCGGCAACAAGCAGATGAGCTCGCTGCTCCTGGGCTGCGGACTCCCCGGCGGCATGATGGGATCGATGATGGCCGACCTGGGTGGCATTCACCAGATCATCAACAAGACCCGCGCGAAGAAAGGCGAGCCCGAACTCACCATCGACGACCTGCTCGTGAAACTCTTCGACGAGGTGGCCTACGTATGGCCTAAGGTGGGATATCCCCCACTGGTGACCCCATTCTCGCAATATGTGAAGAACATCGCCCTGACCAACCTGCTCACCCTGGAGCAAGGCAAGGGCCGCTACGTGATGATGGACGACGCCATGTGGGGCATGGTGCTCGGCAAGAGCGGACGCATCCCCGGCGAGATTGCTCCCGAAATCAAGGAACTGGCCGCCAAGCAAGGACGCGAGTTCACCGACGCCGACCCACATACCCTCATCCCCAATGCCCTCGACGACTTCCGCAAGGAGATGGACGAGAACGGATGGGAATATGGACCGGACGATGAGGAACTCTACGAACTGGGCATGCACCCCGAGCAGTACCGCAACTTCAAGAGCGGACAGGCCAAGAAGAACTTCCTGGCCGACCTGCAGAAGGCCAAGGACGCCAAACTGGGCGCCAAACTCACTCCCGAGCAACTGTCGGAGTTCAAGCACGCCAAGGCCGACGCCGTGGTGGCTCCCGTCAAGGGCGAGATCTACTGGGAGTTTGGTGGCGACGGTGAGGCCGCTCCTACCGTGGAGCCCTACATCGGCAAGGAATATGCCGAGGGCGACAAGCTCTGCTACATCCAGGCGCCTTGGGGCGAGATTGTGGAAGTGCCAGCTGCCGTAGGCGGCAAACTGGTGGAAATCAACGCCAAGCGCGGCAGCAAGGTGATGAAGGGCGACGTGATCGCCTACATCGAGCGGCCCAATGCAGAATAATCCTCATGGATTACCTACGCATTATCGACAAGTATTATCCCGAGGACAACGCGCTGAAGCGCCTGCTCCTCGAACACAGCCAATCTGTAGCGCGGAAAGCGCTACAGATTGTCGCTTTTCATCCCCGCCTGCATCTCGACAGCCAGTTTGTGGAAGAGGCGGCGATGGTGCACGACATCGGCATCTGCCAGACCGACGCACCCGGCATCTTCTGCCATGGCACACATCCTTATATATGTCATGGCATCCTGGGCGCCGCCATGATGAGGGCCGAGGGATATGAGCGCCATGCCCGTGTGTGCGAGCGCCATACCGGGGCCGGACTGTCGCTCGACGACATCGTGAGACAGGGCCTTCCGCTGCCCCACCAGAGCCTGCTGCCCGAGACGCTGGAAGAGCAACTCATCTGCTACGCCGACAAATTCTTCTCGAAGTCGCACCCCGAGCGCGAGAAGACCATCGAGCAGGCTGAGCGCAGCCTGGCGAAGTTCGGCGAGGAGAGTCTGGAACGCTTCCGCGAATGGGTGAGATTGTTCGGATAGAGGACCTGAGACGGGGAAAAAGTGGGCAAAATAGCGCCCCAGCGGCACATTTCGATGTTAAAATTAGAAAAACAAGGGGCCGTTCATGATTTATTGAGTACCTTTGGACTCCAAAACAATGAAGGTAAAGTCAGTGATCATACTGCTCTTCGTGGCTTCCATGATGATGGTGGCCAGCAGTGCCATGTCGGTAAGAATGACATGGAGGGGACGTATGCCCCTAACCGACACCGTGCCCACCGACACCCTTCACCTCTCCAACATCCTCAACAACACCACGCCACACAGGGTTGTGGCCGCCCATGACTCCACTGCCGGCGACTCCATCGGCACGCTCGACGCCATGGCCGCCATCGACACCATCGCCGGACCCGACACCCTGCACATGGACTCGCTCACGCTGGCCATCTTCCACCACAACCAGGCGGTGGACGACTCGCTCAGGCTCGACTCCATCAACCGAGCACGCCCCAACGGCATCAACTCGCCCGTCAACTTCAGCGCGCAAGACTCGATGGTGTACGACGCCACGACGAAGGACGCCTACCTCTACGGCAACTCGAACGTGGACTATGAGGATATGAAACTCACCAGCGACAGGGTGCACGTGAACATGGAGAAGAACCTCGTCGACGCTTCGGGAACGGCAGACTCGACGGCTGCCAACGGACAAAAGGGCACACCCGTGTTCAAGATGGGCTCCGACGAGTATACGAGCGACACCATCCGCTACAACCTCAAGAGCAAGAAGGGTTTCATCGACAACGTCTACACCGAACAGGAAGACGGATATATCAGGAGCAAGCATGCCAAGCGCGACGATGAAGGCAACCTCTATCTTGAGAAAGGCATCTACACCACCTGCGACGAGGAGCATCCCGACTTCTACATCGCCCTCTCACGGGCCAAGGTGCGACCGGGCAAGGACGTGGTGTTCGGACCGGCCTACCTCGTGGTGGCCGACGTGCCACTGCCGCTGGCCATCCCCTACGGATTCTTCCCCTTCACCAAGAGCTACTCGAGCGGATTCATCATGCCTACCTACGGCGATGAGAGTTCGCGCGGATTCTACCTGCGCGACGGCGGATACTACTTCGCCATCAACGACAAGTGGGACCTGAAACTGCTGGGCGAGATCTACACCAAAGGCTCGTGGGGAGTCACCGCCACCTCCAACTACAAGAAGCGCTACCGCTACAGCGGCTCCTTCCTCTTCTCGTACCAGGACTCGAAGTCGGGCGACAAGGGGATGCCCGACTTCTCTGAGAACAGGAGTTTCAAACTGCTGTGGCAGCACCGACAGGACCAGAAAGCCAACCCCTACAGGTCGCTCTCGGCCAACGTCAACTTCTCGTCGTCGAGTTATGAGCCCAACAACCTGACGAGCATGTACAACCCGCAGACGAGGACCCAGACCACGCGAACCTCGATGGTGAACTTCGGCACCCAGTTCTCGAGCCTGGGCATGAGATTAGACCTCGCGAGCAGCGTGGCACAGAACATGCGCGACACCACCATCACCATGATGCTCCCCGACCTCAACATCACGGTGAGCCGATTCTATCCCTTCAAACGTAAGAAATCGGCCGGAAAGGGCCATTGGTATGAGAAGATCTACACCAGCTACTCCGGACACTTCAGCAACTCCATCGACACGAAGGAAGAAAAACTGATGAAATCGAACTTCATCAAAGACTGGCGAAACGGATTCGAGCACCGCATACCCATAGGGGCCGACTTCACGCTGTTCGACTACCTGACCATCAGCCCCAAGGTGAACTTCACCGACCGCATGACGGCCACAAAGGTGAAACGCTCATGGGACAAGGACCACCAGGTGGAGTTGGCCGACACCACATACGGTTTCTACAATATCTACGACTGGAACATGAGCCTGGGCCTCTCGACCACGCTCTATGGCTTCTACACCCCCAGCCGTAAGATCTTCGGCGACAAGATACAGACCGTGCGCCATGTGCTGACGCCCATGCTGAGCTTCAGCTACCACCCCGACTTCGGAGCCAGCCGCTACGGCTACTGGGACTCTTACGTGAAGACCGATGCCGACGGCAACGTGAGCATGGTGAACTACACGCCCTACGCCAACAGCCTCTACCTACCGCCATCGCCGGGAAAGTCGGGGGCTATCAACTTCAGCGTGAAGAACAACATCGAGATGAAGGTGAAATCGGACAAAGACTCCACCGGATTCAAGAAAATCAGCATCATCGACAATATCGGCGCGGCTATGTCGTATAACATGGCCGACAAGAATCGCCCGTGGAGCGACCTGCAGATGGACATCCGCCTGAAATGGTGGAAACGCTACACCTTCAGCATGAACGCCGTGTTTGCCACCTATGCCTACGAACTCGACGAGAACGGCAACCCATACCTGGGCACCCACACGGAGTACAGCCGTGGCCGCTTCGGACGCTTCCAGGGCACCACGCAGTCGATACACTACACCCTCACGCCCGAGAAACTGAAGAAACTATTCGGTGGAGGCAGTGAGGAAGACGAGCGCAAGAAGGACAATGATGACGAGGACGATGAGGGCATCGACACCGACATTGAATCGAACGTGGACGACGTGATGGTAAAGGGACAGCGGGGAGCGAAGAAATCGACCAAGGCTGAAACCGACGCCGACGGCTACATGGCCTTCAGCATGCCCTGGTCGCTCACCTTCAGCTACGGCATCACCATGCGCGAGAACACATCGGGCAAGTTCAACAAAAAGAGGATGCGCTATCCCTACGCCTTCTCGCAGACCCTCAACGTGAGCGGCAACGTACGTCTGAGCGAGGGATGGAACATCAATTTCTCTTCGGGCTACGACTTCGAGAACAAGAAGATATCGATGACCGTGGCATCGCTCTCACGCGACCTGCACTGCTTCAGCATGTCGTGTTCGGTGGTGCTCGCGCCCTACACCAGTTACAACTTCAGTTTCCGATGCAATGCCGCCACCCTCACCGACGCGCTGAAATATGACAAGCGGAGCGGACAGAGCAACGCCGTGAGATGGTACTAATGAATAATCTGAGAGTTTTTTAAACTACGGATTGTGCTGAGAGTGCTGAATATTTAGGACTACGGAATAAACTGAGAAATCTGATTTTTTTCAACACAAATGGCCATTAATAGCCATTAATTTTATACTACGGAATGTGCTGAGAAATCTGATATTTTTTGTAATCTCTTATCAGTTTTATCAGTATACTCCGTAGTCCGGAATGTTCTGATAAATCTGATGTTTTGGGTCGCTGCGCTCAAAATCTTACAAAATCTTTGGGAAAATCTTAAAACTTGAACCATAAGATTTGTGAGATGAGGCTAATGTTTTGGGTCGCTGCGCTCAAAATCTTACAAAATCTTTGGGAAAATCTTTCAAATCAATTTTTTCTTCCTTTTTTCCAGGCCCTTGCGGCCTTTTTCCCGAGCGTCAGCGGTTCATGTTCCTTTTTCAGAAGCGTCAGCGGTTTTTTATGACTTATATTGTGTGAGCAGGTGGCATCAAGGACAATTGAAGCATAAGATTTGTGAGATGAGGCTGATGTTTTGGGTCGCTGCGCTCAAAATCTTACAAAATCTTTGGGAAAATCTTTCAAATCAATTTTTTCTTCCTTTTTTCCAGGCCCTTGTGGCCTTTTTCCTGAGCGTCAGCGGTTCATGTTCCTTTTTCAGAAGCGTCAGCGGTTTTTTATCAATTATATTGGGTGAGAAGGTGGCATCAAGGACAATTGAAGCATAAGATTTGTGAGATTTTTAATATGATTTTTTCAGATTTTGAGCGCAGCGACCAATTTCTTGACATTCGTGTTAAAACAACAAGTCTCTAAGGACTTTAGAGACCTTAGAGTCTTTAAAGACTATCAGAATAATCTGAAGATTATTTTATCAGTCGGTTGAGGTCGTCGAGTTCGCCCACCACCCAGATGATGTCGCCCTTCTCGAACCGATATGAAGGACTCACCTGCGACAGATTCTCCATGCCTTCCTCCAAGCCCACCACCATGCAGTTGAACTCATGGCGGATGCCACACTCGGCCATCGTCTTGCCCACAAACGGACTGTTGCCACTGATGACCATGCGGCGCAACTTCATCTCACGCTTCTCCAACTCATAGTCGTCGGCATAGACATCGGTCTGCATCGCCTTGCTGAATGCAGCCAACTGGTCGTCGCTGCCGATGACCTGCATCTTGTCGCCGGGGAAGATGACGGAGTCGCCATCGGGGATGTTGAGCCGGCGGTTGGCCCTGAGAATGCTGCTCACCAGCACGCCATAGCGCGAGCCCAACTGCAGTTGCTTCAGGGTCTGCCCCGACCAGACAGAGTCGAAAGGCACCTCGAAGTCGGCAATGTGGATATCACGGTCGAGCAGGCGCCCCTCGTAGAGTGGCCGACGACGTCCGTGCACCTGCGCCTCGATGTCGCGCGAGCGCAAGTTGAGCACGAACATCCGCTCGAGCGTGATGCTGCGGTGCTTCAGTCTGCGCGAGAGGAGCATGAGCCCCACCATGGCCACGCCGATGCTGAGGATGATGGCATTGGAGAAGTCGGTGAGCGAATGGCACACATAGAACACAAACGCCACGGCGATGGCCAGCCTCACGACCACGGTGAACATCAGCGGGAACCGGTTGAGGCGGCTCTCCGTCCACAACGCCTTGAACTCCTCGCTGTGGTTCTTCTTCACCACGATGGCACGGAGGAATGGCGAGATGAGCGACACCGTGACCAGTCCGCACACCAGATTGCCCCAGAACAAGGGCATCAGCCTCCTTACGAATGGCAGGAAGAAGGTGAGCATCACCGCGATGACAGCCGCCGAAAGGATGGAGTAGATACCGGTGTTGATGAACATCTGGGTGAGCAACTTCTTCCACTTGTTGTCGGCAGCCTTGTTGGTGGGCTGGCTCAGGGTGAGGTGGTTGAGCCGTCTGATCCACGACTTGGGCATGTGCTTCTCGCAATACTCATGGCAGGGCACAGCAGCCCTCATCATATAAGGAGTGAGGAAGGTGGTGATGACCGACACGGCCACGACCACAGGATAGAGGAAATCGCCGATGACGCCGAGCGAGAGTCCGAGCGTGGCGATGATGAAGGAGAACTCACCGATCTGAGCCATGGAGAATCCGCAGCGCATGGCCGACTTGAGCGACTGTCCGCTGACGAGGAATCCAAGGCTTCCGAAGACGGCCTGTCCCACGAGGATGGCGATCACCAACACGATGATGGGACCAGCATAAGAAATGATGATCTGCGGGTCGACAAGCATGCCCACCGACACGAAGAAGATGGCTCCGAAGAGGTTTTTCACGGGCTCCACCACCTTGATAATCTTGTCGGCCTCTATGGTCTCGGCAAGGATGGACCCCATGACAAAAGCACCGAAGGCGCTGCTGAATCCCGCTAAGGTGGAGACCACGGCCATGAGGCAGCACAGTCCGAGCGACACGATGAGCAGCGTCTCGTTGTTGATGTCTTTCCGGAACCGGCGCAGCAGCAGAGGGATGAGGAAGATGCCCACCACGAACCAGAGCACGAGGAAGAACCCGATGCGCCCCACGCTTCCGAGGAGCATCATGCCACCCGAGGCTCCGCCGCTGGCGATGGCCGCCAGCATCACCATCATGACGATGGCCAAGATATCCTCGAGGATGAGCACGCTCATCACCAGACTGGCAAACTGCTGATGTCCGAGTCCGAGGTCGTCGAACGCCTTGTAGATGATGGTGGTGGAACTCATGGCGAGCATGCCACCGAGGAAGATGCAGTTCATCTTGCTCCACCCGAAGAGATGGCCCACCAGCATGCCTATGGTCATCATACAGAAGACGATGGTGATGGTGGCGATGACCGGTGCGGCTCCCATCTTGAGGATTTTCTTGAACGAGAAATCCAGTCCGAGGGAGAACAGGGTGAACATCACGCCGATGTCGGCCCAGGTCTTCACATCGGCCTGGTCGACCACCGACATGGTATAAGGCATGTGCGGACTGACAAGGAAGCCGGCCACGATGTAGCCAAGCACCAAAGGCTGCTTGAGCCGCTTGAAAACAAGGGTGACCACCCCCGCCACAATGAGGATGAGGGCAAGGTCCTTGACGAGTACAGGAAGTTCGGACATACGTAGTGTGGGGTGATGAGGGGAAGAGAAGGGTGTTAGCCCACCCTACTCTCCTGTGATTTAATCATTGTACTGGGCGGTGAGCTGGCAAATCCTCACGATCACCTGCATGGCCTTCTCCATCACCTGGATGGAGACAAACTCATAGGGACCGTGGAAATTGACACCGCCTGCGAAGATATTGGGGCACGGCAGGCCCTTGAACGAGAGTTGGGCGCCATCGGTTCCTCCGCGGATAGGCTCGACCTTGGCCGGCACGCCACAGTCGCTCATGGCCTTGAGCACGAGGTCGATGACATGCATGCAGGGGTCTATCTTCTCCTTCATGTTGTAGTACTGGTCTTTCACCTCGATCTGGCAGGTTCCCTCACCATACTTGTCGTTGATGGTCTGGGCACACTGCGTGATAAACCGCTTGCGCTGCTCGAAGCGGTCGCGGTCGTGGTCGCGGATGATATAGGAGAGTTGCGCGTTCTCGATGTTCGACTGGATTCCCAGCAGATGGTAGAAGCCCTGGTAGCCCTCTGTGGTCTCGGGGGTCTCGTCGGCGGGCAGGAGGGCGGAGAACTCCGCAGCCAACAGGTTGGCATTCACCATTTTACCCTTGGCATAGCCCGGATGCACGCTCACACCCTTGAGGCGCACCTTGGCCGACGCGGCATTGAAGTTCTCGAACTCGAGGTCGCCGAGGTCGCCGCCATCGATGGTGTAGGCCCATTCGCAGCCGAATTTCTCGACGTCGAAATGATGGGCACCCATACCTATCTCCTCATCGGGGTTGAAAGCGATGCGGATGTCGCCATGCTTGATCTCATCGTGGTCGCGCAGGTAGCACATGGCCTGCACAATCTCGGCGATGCCAGCCTTGTCGTCGGCACCCAGCAGGGTGGTGCCATCGGTCACGATGAGGTCTTCGCCGATGTGGGCATTGAGTTCGGGGAACTTGCTTGGCGACGAGACGATGCCCTCGGAGAGCAGGATGTCGCCACCGGGATAGTTCTCCACGATGCGGGCCTTGATGTTGGCGCCGCTGCAGTCGGGACTGGTGTCGTAGTGCGAGATGAAGCCGATGGTGGGCACTTTCTTGCTCATGTTCGACTTGAGCGTGGCATAGATATAGCCCTTGTCGTCCATCTCCACATCGCTGAAGCCCTCGTCGATGAGTTCTTTCTTCAGATACTCGGCGAACACCAATTGTTTCGGGGTGCTGGGCACCGACTGTGACTCCTCGCTCGACTGCGTGTCGAACTGGGTATAGTTGAGAAACCGCTGTGTGATATTCATGGTGGTGTGGCTTGTTGGAGGTTACTCTTGTTCTTTGCGGTCGTCGATATTGTCGCCCTCGGTGGGTTGCATTTCCTTCTCGAAATCGGAGATGCCGTTGGCAATGAGGATGTTATACCACTGGAGCAGTTTGCGGATGTCGCTGTCGTGCACGCGGTCGCGGTCGAACTCGGGCAGCACCTCTGCGAAATAGGCCCTGAGTTCGGCGCTGGGAGCCTTCTTGAAGTTGAGCGAGCAAGCCTTACCCTCCTCCTTGTCGCGGATGGCGGCAAGCACATTCATCAGGGGCACGTCGTCGGCCTCGGTGTACATGGCGATGTCGGCAAGGCTGGTGACCCTGTCGGAAGAGAACACAGGTTGGCGTTTATGCGTTTCATCGAGCGATTCGACGATAAGATTTGCTTTTCCTCTCGACACCAGTTTGTAAAGCCCTGGTTTACCGGCTATGGAAAGAATTGTCTGTACCATTTTTCTGAAATGAATTAATCTATGAATTGTATGTGCAAAGTTACGAAAAGTTGAGCGGAGAACAAAACAAACTCGTTTGTTTTTTATCCCGAGACGGAGTAACTTCGACGCATAGCGTCAAAGTTACGAATAAATGAGAGAAATGCAAAAGGAAAGCTTGCTTTGCTTTTCTTTTCATTTCCGAATGACAGTAACTTCACGACTTGTCGTAAAGTTACGAATAAATGAGAGAAATGCAAAAGGAAAGCTTGCTTTTCTTTTCATTTCCGAATGACAGTAACTTCACGACTTGTCGTAAAGTTACGAATAAATGAACGGAAAACGAAAAGAATTTGTTCTTTTCTTTTCATTTCCGAAATAAGACCTTAAGGAGTTTAGAAACTTTAGAGACTTTAAGGACCTTAGAGACCTTAAGGACTTTAAAAACTCAGAATTCTCAGTATATTCCGTAGTTTTTTGATTATAAAATCATCAGAATATTCCGTAGTTTTTTTACTTTCCCCAATTGTTCAGTTCGAGGAGCACGCGGGAGATTTGCTCATCGATGTCGGCCACTCCGTCGTTGACGATTTCGTAGTTGGACCGGCGTACCACCTCTTCCTGCGGCCATTGCCGTGCCATCCACCCCAGCGTCTGCTCGCGTGATATGCCGTCGCGCGCCATCACACGCTCGATACGCGTTTCCAGTGGGGCGGTGACACACACGGCCACGTCGACATACCTCACAAATCCGCTCTCGAAGAGGATGGCACTCTCGAGCCAGTCGAGTCCGGTGGCATAGAAATCCTCGGCCACAGCGGGATGCACCACGGCGTTCACCCGCTGGGTGTTCTCTTCCGAGACCATGAGAAACCGTGCGATGGCCGCCTTATTGAGACAGCCATCGAGGTAGGCGTCGGGCCCCACGAGGGCGGTGAGTTCTTCGCGGATGCGCGGTGAGGTGCGCATGAGGCGTTTGGCGGCGCGGTCGCAGTCGTAGACCGTTATGCCATGCGCCTTGAGGCGCTGTGCGACGAACGATTTACCGCTTCCGATTCCACCGGTAAGCGCCACTTTAGGTGTTATCATTTTGAAGTTTCGCATTCGCTCAACTTTTTGGAGTTCTGCAGTTCAGGAGTTGCAAGAGTGCAGACAACAGTCAGAATTCACCTCGAAAGGCTCAAAGGTTATTCAGGGGGCGTAGATACCCGAAGTCGGTACCCCGAAACATTGATTATCAACGCCCCCTTCCCCCCTCTAATATTAGAGGGGGAGGAAGTTACCACAGCGACGAATAAATAACCGAAGTCAAGGTAACTACTTCCCCCTCTTGATTAGAGGGGGTGCAGGGGGCGTAGATACCCGAAACGGTACCCCGAACTGTGGTAATGTCTGAACTTCTGCAGTTTCTGAACTCCTTTCAACTTGACGAAGTTGAGTGTTATTCTTTTTCGATGAGAAAATCCACCCGGCTTACGGCCATCTTCTCATTTTTCACAAACTGAGGCACCTTCACCAGATGCAATGGCAGCGTCTTCTGCGTGCTGTTTTCAATCTCGTCGTATCTCACCTCGATGACAAAGTCATCGCCTGTGATCTGGTCGGCGAGGTTGGAGCGTGTGACGAAGGTGACAGCCACTTGCTTGGGGAAGGTGAGGATCATCTTCCCCTCAGGCACTCCGACCGTAGAAATGGGCACCTCGACAGTCCTCTCGGTAATCAGGTCGGCAGAGGCGGTCACCGTCACGACATCGGGCTCGAACTTCACACCGCTGATGCGCTGGAGCCTCACGGTGGTCTTCGCGTTCGACTTGATGTCGTCGAGGTTCACATACTCTGTCTTCACCGACGTGATGCCTTTCAGGATCTCGGAGGTGGAATAGATTTTCACGGAGTCGGGGGTGATGGTGGTCTTGACGAGGAAATAATTGTCGGCCGCCGAGACCTTGCCATAGATTTCCACAGGCACCTTGATATGGTCGCCGTTGTTGTAGTAGGCCTCTATGCGCTCGGGTTTCACGCTCAGCACCTGGGTAGACGAACTGATGCGCTGCTTCACCATCTTCATCACCTCTGAACTGGAGAGCGAGATGCGTCCATCGCTCTTGGCGTATTTCGTGAAGTCGGCCGTGATGGGTTTTATCTCGCTGTAGAAGAGTCTGGCGATATTATATCCATCGTCTCTCACCGTGACCCTCAGCGTGTCGGTACCGGTGTCGGTGATGACCACGTTCTTGGGCAGGTTGGTGATGATGAAAGGAATGGAAATCTCTTTCTCCATCGGCTCCTTGATGGTGAGCGCCACCCAGAACAGTCCGCTGATGATGAGAAAAAACAAAAAAACAAGAAACTCCTTACTCGCTAACCGTAATAAGGAGTTCCTGATAATTGACTTGAATCGTTTCCCTTCCCTGACCATGTGTCATTATTTGGACGGTTGACCAGCAGCCATCGACGAGGCATCGGCGAACACATACGACCTGTCGACCTCGATGACCACGCCCCTGGCGATTTCCACCTCCACCTTGTTGGTGGTGGTGTCGATGCGTTTCACGGTGCCGTAGATGCCACCGCCAGTGACCACTCGCGAGCCCTCGGCAAGCGAGTTTTGGAAGTTGCGTATCTCTTTTTGCTTTTGTTGCTGTGGACGAATCATGAAGAAATACATAATGGCGAAGATGGCCACCATCATGATAAGCATGCTCAGGCCGCCACCGCCACCTGCGTCTGCTTGAAGTAAGATTTGAGTGTTCATTTGATATTTTATGATTGATGATTAATACTTCTTTGGCCTGAGGTCGTCGACCGGCTTGTTCAACTCACCGGTATCGACGAGGAAGCGGGCGATGGTGTCGAGCATCCCGTTGATGTATCCACCACTCTTGATGGTGGAGTAGAGTTTGGCCAGTCCCACATACTCGTTGATGGTGACGCTGATGGGAATGTTCATGAAGGTCATCATCTCGGCGATGGCAATCTGCATGATCACCACATCCATATAGGCGAGACGCGAGAAATCCCAGTTGCGCGAGGCGTCGCTCATATAGCGCTGGTACTGGTCGGCATTAAGGATGGTGGCACGGAAGAGTTTCCGGGCGAACTCCTTGTCCTCGTCGTCGTTATACTCGGGCAGCAGCTCCTGCTTCTTCCCGTTGGCAGGGTCGAACCGCTTGATGGTCTTCAGCACGAAGGTGTCGACAATCTCCTTGTCGTCGTTCCAGAAGATGCTCTTCTCCTCGAGCAGGGCGTCGAGGTCGTCGTTGTCCTGGATGATGGCCTTGTAGAGTTTGCGCCACACCTCGCGGTCGGCATCGTAACTGTCGTCCTCGGCAGCCATATACTCCTGATAGATCTGGCTCTGCTCGATGAGACCGCACATCTTCCGTATGAACTCCACGTCGTTGCTCCAGGTAAGTTTCTGCTCATCCACATAGTCGAGCAGGGCATTGTTGTTCTCAAGCTGCAAGGCAAACCGGTTGTCGACGAATTTGGTGGAAGGCGCCGGCGTGCCCTCTCTGTTTGCCCTGTTCGTATTCACCTCCACCCTATGCCTCATTTCCTTTGATATGGCAACAATGAGCAACAGCAGGTAATTGTAGAGCGAATACGCCTTAGAGAGGCTGAACATCAAGTCTTTCTCTGCATTGGTGAGATTGTTGCTTCCGTTTTGGTAATAAGCATAGGTTAACTGGACAATCTTAATTCTGATTAATTCCCGGTTGATCATTGTGGAGTGTGTTTTTAGATTTTACTGATGCAAAAATAATTGTTTTCCACATTATTTGCAAGAAATTACTATAAAATATCGGATTTTTTGTATTTTTCAACATTCAGTTGGTGGTATTCTAAAAATTTTGAGTACCTTTGCACCGCTTTTTTAGCGCACACCTATTCCGATAGGTTTTCGTGTGATGGCGAATTAAGCAAAAACAATTCACTTAATTTAGAGTAACACATTAACAATTAGCAAAATGAAAGAAATCAATGTCAAGGCCCTGAAGAGGGAAGGCACCGGCAAGAAAGCCGCCAAGGATTTGAGAAAACAAGGTATGGTACCCTGCAACCTCTATGGTGAGGTGAAGGACGAGAACGGCAAGCCCGCCGCTCAGTGCATCGCCATTGCCGCCAAGGACCTCCGCAAGGTGATCTACACTCCCCATGTATATGTGGTGAACCTCGACCTCGAGGGTGAGCACCGCACCGCAGTGATCAAGGAGCTCCAGTTCCACCCCACATCAGACGCCGTGCTTCACGTCGACTTCTATGAGGTGAACGAGACAAAGCCCATTACCATTGGTGTCCCCGTACATCTCGTGGGTCTGGCTCAGGGTGTGCGCGATGGTGGCCGTATGAACCTTTCTATCCGCAAGATCAACGTCACTGCTCCCTACAAGCAGATTCCTGAGTTCCTCGATGTAGACGTGACCGACCTCCGCATTGGCAAGAGCATCAAGGTGGGTCAGCTGAGCTATGAGGGTCTGGAGATGGCCACCAGCAAGGAAGTGGTGGTTTGCTCGATCAAGATGACCCGTGCCGCCTCGAAGAACGCCGCTGCTGAGGAGGAAGAGGCTCCCGCTGAATAATCTCTCCCCGCATGGACAAGTATCTGATTGTGGGCCTGGGCAATCCCGGTGCGGAATATGCCGAGACCCGTCACAACATAGGATATATGGTATTGGACGCTTTCGCGAAAGCGTCCAATATTGTTTTTGACGACCGCCGATACGGCTATGTGGCGGAGACTTCGCTGAAAGGCCGCAAGATCTTCCTGCTGAAGCCCACCACCTATATGAACCTGAGCGGCAACGCCGTGAGATACTGGCTGAACAAGGAGAACATCGACGAGCACCGCATGCTGGTGGTGGTCGACGACCTTGCGCTGCCCCTTGGCACCATGCGGCTGAAGTCGCGTGGCAGTGCCGGCACCCACAACGGGCTGGGGCACATCCAGCAACTCATCGGCCAGGACTACCCACGTCTGCGCCTGGGCATCGGCAACGAGTTTCCCCGCGGATCGCAGGTAGACTTCGTGCTTGGCCGTTTCGGCGACGAGGAGCGCCCCCTGCTCACCCCCGTGATAGAAGCATCGGTAGAGGCCATCAAGAGCTTCGTGCTCGCGGGCGTCGACATCACGATGAACCAGTTCAACAAGCGCAAGCCCACCCTGCCATCCAATGGATAACGGGGCTTGAATCACTAACCCACACCCTCACATCGAATGGACAACGAGGCAAGAATAGACAAATGGTTATGGGCGGCCCGTATCTTCAAGACCCGCTCGATAGCCGCCGACGCCTGCAAGAACGGGCGCGTGACGATTGGCGGCATGAACGTGAAACCCTCACGGCCCGTGAAGGTGGGCGAGGTGGTGGACGTGAAGAAGCCACCGGTGACCTACTCGTTCAAGGTGCTGAAATGTATCGAGCAGCGCGTGGGTGCCAAACTCGTCCCCGAGGTGTATGAGAACGTGACCGACCCGCGCCAGTATGAGATACTGGAGATGAGCCGCATCAGCGGCTTCATCGACCGTGCCCGTGGCACCGGCCGCCCCACGAAGAAAGACCGCCGCCAGATGGACGCCTTCGTAGAGCCCGCAATGTTCGGGTTTGATGACGATGATGACGAATAGGAAAAAGCATAACGGAGTGAACAGCTGACTATTGTCTGAACTCCCGAACTCCTGAACTCCTGAACTCCTGAACTCCTGAACTCCTGAACTCCTGAACTCCTTAAGTTGAGCGAACGCGAAACTTGAATACAAAAACAATCCCCTGTATCTCAGCGAGATGCAGGGGATTGTTCTATCTGTTATCGAATGTTCGTAAGGTCTTAGTCGATCATCATGGGGCCACCGAAGCCACCACCAGGACGACCACCGCCGAAGCCACCGGGACGGCCTCCACCGAAGCCACCGCCGCCACCAGGACGGCCACCGCCGCCACCAGGACGACCACCGCCAGGCATACCTCCCGGAGGCATACCACCGGGGAATCCGCCGCCGAAGCCTTGCCCCTGACCTCTTCTTCCACCACCGAAGCCACCAAAGGCATTGAAGCGATAGATGACATGGAGCATGGCATAGCTGTTGATGGTGTTGTACTCGGTATCGCTTCTCATCATGGCATTGATGGTGCGGCTGAAGCTGCTCTGCTCGTGGAGGATGTCGTAGAACTGCAGGCTGACAGTGAGAGGCTTGCCCTTGAGGAAACCATGACTGATCTGCGCATTCCACAGCAACTCATTGGTGTTGAGCGAAGTGTCGTTGTAGCCACGGCGAGAGTTCTCGCTGATACCAGTGGAAAGGCTGGTACCCCAAGGCAAGTAGATATTGAAGTTGACTCCGTAGGAGAACATCCAAGTGTCGAGGTCGCTGGAACTCTGCAACTTGTTGCGGCCATGGGTATAGGTGAGCGAGCCATTGGGCTCCACCTCCAGCCAGGAGTTGCGGTACGACAAGGAGAGGCGCTCCATCACCGTCGTGGTGCGGGTGTAGTTCTTCTGCGAGGCATTGTCGAGGAAGAGGTAGCTCACGTTGTTGGCATAACTCAGGTTGGTGAAGGTGTTCACATTCCAGAAACCGGTGCTGTCGATCGCGGTGTTGAACATAAAGGCGCCGTTGACGTTCCAGTTGCCGTTGATGTTCTCGGGGCGTGTGGTGCGTCCACCTGTCTTCTCATTGTATGTCACCATGTTGCTGATGCTGTTGCGTATAGTGCTGAAGTTGACGAACGTCATCACCGAACGCTGGTGGCTCTGGATATAGGTGTTGTAGAAGAGCTGGAAGCTGTTGGTGAACGAGGGCCTCAGTCCGGGGTTACCCTCAGTGATGTTCATCGGGTTGCTGTCGTCCCTGATGTCGAGCAGGTCGGAGATATTCGGTTGTTGAGTTGTTCCACGATACTGGATGCGCAGGTTGCTCAACTGGTTGAAGCGGTAACGGAAGTCGAGCGTCGGCGACATATTGGTCACGTTTCTGACGATATCGGCGTTTACACCCTGATAATTCTGGATATAATGTGAGCGCAGCGGCTGCACCATGAATCCGGCATTGAGCTGGAACTTGGGATGAATCCACCGATAGGTGAGCTGGATGTCGTGGGTGTAGTTGGTATACTCGGAATAACGGCTCAGGTTATCATCCTTGTAAGTCTCGAGCGGGTCGGTCAGACGCGAGAGATACGGATCCCATGTACGGTATCTGGGAACGATGAAGGCGAAATCTGGTCCGGGGGTGATACCGCTATTCTGGATATCGTAGGTGGCACGGTCGCTCTCATTCACGCTATAGCTGTATTTGTAGCTCCACTGCAAGAACATGGTGCGGGTGAGGGGCTCGGTATAGGTGGCCTGGAGCGAATAACCCTTCCTGGTACTTGGAGTGAGGCTATAGCGGTTGGTAATGGTAGCGGGCATATAGGTGGAATCAAGTCCCATCTGATAGTAATACACCCTGCTGATGGCGAAACTTGTATTGTCGTTGTCGCTGTAGTTGCCATCCACACGGAGGGTGAAGTTGCGGCCACGGTTGTTGAGTTTGCGGTTGAACTGCAGCATACCGTTCATGCTCTTCGAATCGCCGTAGGAGAGGTTGATGGTGCGCTGGCTGTTCACCAACACGCCATTGCTCTCAAGGACCTTCATCTGCAAGGTGTCGAGAGGATCGGCAACATATTTATAAGGATCATCGTTGTAAGAGCCCGACCTGTTGCTCTGGTTGCCATCGTTCGACGAGATGGTGAAGCTGGGGCGGAACATGATGTTGGTCATGGTGTCGGGCATCCACTCCAGGCGCATCTGTCCGTTCCAGGAGTTGCGGCGGGTGTAGTTCTGGTTGACGCTGTTGCTGAAGCTCTTCGTAGTACCCACAAAGTTTTCTGTAGACTGCTTCGAGAAGATATCGCCATCGCTGTGGTTCCACCTGATGCTACCGTCAATCTCAAGCTTGTCGGTATCCTCGTAGTTGAACTGCAGGCCGAGCATCTTGGTGGAGTTGCGGCCATTGCTGTTGCCACCAAATCCACCTCGACGGCCACCGCCACCACCATAGAATCCCTGGTCGTTGACGTTGTTGGCGCTTCCCATGAGCATGACCCTGTACTTCTCCTTGAAGAGGGCGCCCATTCCACGCTCGGCATAACGCTCCTTCGTTCCGATGCCGAGGTCGACATTTCCGAAGAAGCCCTTGTTCATACCTGCCTTGAGGCCGAAGTCGAGCACGGTCTGCTCATCGCCGTCGTCGATGCCGGTGATACGGGCCAGGTCGCTACGCTCGTCGTAGGCCTTGATGCGGTCTACGATAGAGGTGGGCAGGTTCTTCAGGGCTGTCTGGGTGTCGCCAGTCATGAACTC
>Ga0256407_10005245_pt1 | contig 20950 bp, 12 predicted proteins | sample RumenRJG_04DNA_FD_193489 | JGI IMG/M metagenome (GOLD analysis project Ga0256407, IMG submission 193489) | Bovine rumen microbial communities from Lethbridge, Alberta, Canada - RJG_04 | ecosystem: Host-associated > Mammals > Digestive system > Stomach > Rumen | place: Canada: Alberta... | reverse complement strand
TCCCCAATCCCCTATCCCCATTATATTAATTTCAAATTTATATGTTATTGTTAAAAATTTTTTTAATTCATATATTTTAATTTTATATATATTTATTTATTATTTTATTTTTAAAAAATTATATAAAATAATTATTTTAATGAGTTTGGATTAAATATTTTATTTTGAAAGGAAATTATTAATAATATATTTATGATAAAAATTTCATATATATTTTTCTTTTATTTCTTGAAATAAAATAATGGAAAAATTATATAATTCAAAGTATGGATTTAAATATTTCGAATAATTAATTATTTTCTTAGATTTTTTTAAATATAATTCCATCACAGACAATCAATAAGAAAGATGAAATGCATCTTTGTAATTATTATTTATACTATAATTTTAAAGTTTAAAAAAATTTAAAAAATAAAATTTTTGACTATTAATAAATATTTTTTGCTATTTAATGAGATTTAATCATTTTTACATAATTTAATCCTTCTTTTATTAAATTTTTCAAATTTTCTTCTTTCATAGAATTAATTTTTTCTTTTAATTGAGGTAAAATTTTTTCAAAATTTATTTTTTTTTGTGTTAATATTGAGACTATTTTTGCACTAAAGTTTTTCAAAACACTTTTAATATCAGAAATAAATTGATGAAAATTATATTGTTTAAATATTTTTATAATTCCTTCAACAATTATAGAATATGCAGGAATACCTTTATGATTTTCATGAATAAATATATTATAATCATTTAAAATTTTTATCATCATTGAACAAATTCCCTCAAATAAATCTAATTTATAAGTTGCTAAAATTTTTGAGAATATTAAATCATAACCTTTATTTAATAAATCAAAATCTTCAATTGTTGCTATATTTTTAATAATAAAAAATGTTCTTATTTTTTTTTTCAAATCATTAAATTGTTTTTCATTACTAAATATTGCTTTTATCTTTGGAAATACTGATTTCAAATTTTGAGTAATTTCTGATATACTCTTATCTAAAAACATTTGATAAATTGCTATAATCATCACTATATTATCATAAGATTTTTTAAATTCTGTTTCCAATTCATTAATATTTTTTAATTTTTGACTTATATTTTTATAAAGTTCTTTTTCATCAAATTCCATTTGATTTTTAAATGAAGAAAAAGGATTGAATTTTAATGGTTGTTTTTTTTGTTTAATCCAATCATTAATATATTTAATAAATGATTCTGGGAATTTATTCAATCTAAGATATTTATCAATTGCATGAATTTCAAATTTTATCCCTTCATTTATTTGAACATTAACTTTATTTTCTACTTCAATCATTTTATTTAAATTGTGTTCTTTAAGGAAATTATCAGAATTGATATGAACTTCTTTTAATTCTTTTAATATTGTTTCCGTGTTTGCGTTATCAAATAAATATAATAAATTATTCAAAGCTTTATCAAATAATTTAGATAATTTTTCAAATAATTGATCCACAAAATTTGTAATGATCATATTTTCATTTTTAAGATTAATTTCTCTTATTCTATTCTCTCTTTGAATAAAGTTTGAACAAGATACAAATGTAATGAACAATATTGAAATTAGGTACTTCATTTAATAATATTTAATTTTTTTATTTATTTGATATTTATAAATCTTAAAAAAATGATTTCAAAGATTTATTTATTAGAATTAAAGGCTTTATATAATCAATATTTAATAATTAAATTTAACTTAGAAATCATTTATCATTTTTTTATTATAATAAATTTAATTTATATTGTTGATCCAATATGAATAAATGAAAATGTAATTTAAAATAGGAAATAGAATAAAAAATAGCTAAAATTTTATAAATACATAATTTTAATTAATTGAATTGGAAGATAAGATAAAAATGATTAAAATTACATAATTATTAAAATTCATTTTGAATAATATAACTTTTTCATATTAATGTTATAATTTATTTATATAATTCTAAAGAAAAAAATATAAAAAAATAAAAAATGCATTAATAGAATAACATTATATGTTTTTTATTTGTGCAATAATTTATAATTTAAATAATAATCTGTATATTTTAATTAAATTAACTTATTAATATATTATTATAAAATTTTAGATATAATAATATTTCATTTATTTTAAATAATTTTTTAATTATTAATTTTTTTAATTTTCAAAAAAAGAAAGGAAAAAAAATTAATTGAATCAAAAAATTAAAATATAAAAACATATTCTTTTGATAAATAAATTTTTTTCCAAATTTTTCATTATTAAAAAGTAAGATTTTGATTGAAAAAACAATAATTACTTTTTTGATTAAAAAATTGTATATAACTTATAAAAGAAAGAAAAATAATAAATATAATAAAGCATTTATAAAAATAATTTATATTTAAAATCCATAAATATATAATTATATTAAATATAATATAAATTTCAAAAAAAATCTTAATAATTTTTTATTTAAAGATATAAAATATAAAATATAATTTTAAAAATCAATTATTATTAAATGTTCATTCAAAGAATATATATATTTTTATTTTTAAATATTATCATATTCAAAATAAGAAGTCAAAAACTCTTAAAAATTCCCTTCAAAACAATTTATAATACAACAGATATAAATATAAATAATTTAATTCCAATATTATATAAATCAAAAATTGGAACTATTTTAAAATTAGGAATCCCTGAAAATGAATTTAAACTAAGTATATCTTTACAAAGTTATTACTCATATATAATTGAGTCAGAATCAGGGGTTAAAATGAATAATCTATTTAATAAAAAAAAATCAAATACATATGAAATAATAAAAGAATTTCAATTTTATTCATTAGAACCATTTTATTCAGGTGAATTTGGATTAGATTTTTTTAAAATAAATAATTTAAATTTAGATAAAACTTATTTTTTTGTTGCCAAATCAATTCATAATCAATATGAAGATGAATTAATAACTCCAGCTACATTAGGATTGAGATTAAGAGAAGAAGTTCCACAACAAGATTTCCCAAATATGACATTTTTAAATCAATTAAAAGAAAAAAAAATAATTAACAATTATATTTTTTATTTTAATTTTAATAAAAAAGATGAAGGTGAATTAATTTTTGGAGAAAATCCATATATAGATACTAATTTTAAGTTTATTAAAGCAGGAAAATTTCAAATTGGATATGCTGGATTAGATTGGGGTTTTAATTTCGATAATATTTATTATGGAAATATTACAATAAATGATGGAATTAATGCAAAATTTAAAGTTGAACAAAATTTTATAGTAGGTACTACCATTTTTTTTGATACTATTAAAAATTTTTTTGTTAATCATAATTGTGAATTCAAAAATGGTTATATTGAAAGATATCAAATTATCAAATATTATGTTTGTGATTCCAATATTGATTTAAATGATTTTAAACCTTTAATTTTTGAAATTAAAGAAAATAATTTTAGTTTTGTTTTTAATCACAAAGATTTATTTTTGGAATATGATAAAAAATTGTTTTTTAATGTAATTTTTACTAAAAATAGAAAAGATTGGATTCTTGGAAGAGTTTTTTTGAAAAAATATCAATTATATTTTGATAAAGATAAAAAAACAATTGGGTATTATGAGAAAAAAACTGATAAGGTTAATATATTAATTATTATACTAGTTTTTATTATTATAATATTAACAAGTGTAATTCTTTTATCTTTTAGGAAAAAAAGGAATAAAAAAATAAGTATTGAATTAGATGAAAAATATGATTATATACAAAATAATTTTGTAAAAAATTAAATTAACTCAGAAGTATATGAAAGATTATATAATTATCAAAAAAAATATAAAAACATTTAGAAGGAAAAAATCAAAATATATAATTTCATTCAAAATTGATTATTAATTAAATTAAATAAAATTTAATTATCATATTCTAATAAAAATAATTAAGAAATTAAAAAAAATTTTAATAAAAATATATTTACATATAATTAATTTTTATAATTTCATCTAAAGGTATACCTCTACTCTCAGTATTAAAAAACAAAGACATAATAGAACAAAAACATAAAAAAATAGAAAAAATAAAATTTGTACTAAATTCTCCATAATGTATAACCATATAACTCATAGCAAATGGTGAAATTAAAGAAGAAATTGTCCTCCAAAAATTAATAGAACTCACTCCCATTGTTCTTATATCACTATCATAAATTTCACTTGAATAAACAATAAGAACAGTAATTGGGATAGTTAAAAAAAATTTTAATAAACAACTAAATTCTAAAATATTATTCCCAATATATAAAATCATTAAACTAATTAAAAAGGTAAAAAAAAATCCAATTCTTAATATCATTAATCTTCCAATTGAAGAATTTTCTATTAAAAGAGATGCAATAAAATTAGAAGGAATTTCCATTCCTTCAAATAATACTAAGTCTAAAAAAGTTTCTTTATTTATTTTTGGCGCTGTTGCTGGAAGCATAAAAAAAATACCATTAAAAATAAAACCTGCTAATGATGCAATTATCCAAAATAAAATTGTATAATAATTGTAATTTGATTGAAATATTTTTTGAATTGGGAATTTTAACTTTATATTTTTTTCCTTTTTATATTTTCTTAACAATTCTTCAATATTTTCTATATTTATATTACTTCTATTTATTATATTACTATTTATTTTTTGTATTTGATTATTTTCTTTGTCTAATTCCCTTTTTACATTTGCTAATTCTATTTCATTATAATTTCTTTTAATATTATTAAAATTAAATTTATTTTCCATATATTTCATATCTTTATTAAAATTTGAAATTTTTTTCATTATTTCTACTCCTTCTTGAAACTCATTTTTCCCAAATAAATTTCTTGGACTTTCTTCAATAAATATAATAACAAATAAACAAAGAATACAAGTAATAATGAAAGGAACTAATAGTAAAATTTTATAATTTAATTTTTTATTCCCTTCAATTAATTCAAAATAACAAACAAAAGAAAGTGTAAAACAACCTAAAGGAAAAAATAGTTGTATTAAACTAGAAATGAACCCCCTAATTTGAGTAGGAACACTTTCAAATAAATTTAAATAAATTAATATATTTAAAATTCCCATGCAAATTCCAATAAAAAATCTATTAATAGCAGCAAAATAATAATTGTAACTTGTTAAAGATAAACCAGTAAAAATTAATGAAGATAAAATTACAATTTGAATAGCTCTTTTTCTACTAATATAATTTGTAATTATATTTACAATTATTGTTGCAACTGTATAACCAAAATATTCTATTGAATTCATTAATGCCAAATGATAATATGATAAGTTATGAGATTCATCAATTAATGATAATAAAATTACATGAATAATTTCTTGCATCCCAGAACAAAAAAGAAAAAAAGAATTTGTAAAAAATAAAATTAAATGATATTTTGTAAATCCCATATTATCCATTAATTGATTTATATATTGATTAAATTCAATTTGGGAATTTTTTGATTTTTGATTTTTGTCTTCGTCTTCTATTAAATTTGAATTATTTATAATAATTTCATTATTTTCATTATTATTATTATTTAATTGTGAATTATATGATGACATTATTTTTTTTAAATTTATTTAAATATATTATTAAACTAAAAAATAAAACATTTTGTTTATTTTAATTTTAAATAATTATTGTATTTTAATTTTAATTTCAATCAATAAATGGATAAAAAAAAAAAATATGATAATTTATTTAAAGAAAAATCAAAAAAAAAAAATAATAATATTCCAAAAAGACTTTCAACAACAAATAGAAATTTAATAAATATAAAATTACCAAATCTACAAAATATTTTAAAAAATAATTTAAATTCAAATATAAAAAAACAAATTAATATTCTCTCTTTATCATCTGAAAGATTAAGTACAAAATATTATAGTGATTATTCTTTAGATAATTCAATACAATCAAATAGTTCTTTAGATTTAAATTCAGGATATAAAACAAGTTCAAATAAAAAATTACCAAAATTTCAAAATGATGATTATTTTCTTATATATCAAAAAAAAAGAATGGTAAGAAATAATATTTTCAAAAAGAATAATTTGCAGGATAGTTTATATAATGGTAGTAATAGTTCTATTCAAAAAAGAAATAGAACAATAATTAATATTTATAATACTTCAGTTAAAAATTCGCCAACAATTTATTTATTATCATCTTTATTCACTTCTTCTATATCACTTCCAAATAATTCAAATAATAAAATAAATAATAAAAAAGTTTCCAAAGATAAAAGTTCCACAATTTCAATAAATTCATTGGAAAATTTGAAATCTATCACAAATATTAGCAAAAATAAACCAAAAATAACATTAAAAAAAAGAATTACAATAAATGTGTCAAAAAAACCAATTTTTAATTTAAACTTTGAACAAAAATCGGAAAGAAGAATATCATCTAGGAAATCAAATAAAAATAGAAAAGATTTATTAACATTTCTAGAAAAAGAAATTAAAAAAAAAAATTTTAAAGATGGACCAGATTACAATGAAGAAATAAGAAATAAATTTATAAATAAATATATTAAAGAAAAAGTTGATTTAAAATTAGATAAAGAGAAAGTAAATTTAATAACAGGAATAATAAATGAAACAAAGGAAAATATAAAAAATATAATAATTGAAAACATTCAAGAAGAAGATGAAAAATCATTTGAATTAATTTTATATGAATTTTATGAAAAATCATTTACAGAAGATGTAATGATTTCTTTACAAAAATATGAAAGTTATACTTTATTAAAATATTTTAAAAAAATTAAAAATATATATATTAATAAAATTCATGATTCAGTTCCAAAAATTTTAATAAAACATTATTTTGAATATGATATATATCCTTATATGGTTAAGTCTCTTTTTAAAATTCGATTACATAAAAATATAAAAGTTCATTTATCTCAAAAATTAAAGAAAGCAAGAACAGGAATGAATAATATTGATACGGAAGAAGATAATTTTTATTTTGTATTAGAAAAATTTATTAAATATGATTTAAAACTTGAAAGAGCTCATGATAAAATAATAACAAATTTAGAAAATTTTTTTTTACAAAATCCAGAACATAAATATTTATTCATTTCTTCAAAAAAATCAAAAAGGAAAATAAAAAGAAAATTTTCATTTTATAATAAATTAAAAATACCTTCATCAATATTATCAAAAGATTATTTTAATAGAAAAAATGATATAGTAAATTTTGATAGAAGAATTTCTTATATAAGAAAATTAAAATTTAGACCCACAGCAAAAATAAAAAACATAAAATTCCATATTAATGATCAAAGAAAAGAAATGAGCAAAGATAGAAATATGTCAAAAGAAAATTTAATATTTAGAACAGAAGAAATTAAAAATAAAATGAAAAAAAAATTAAAAACAATAGAAGAAATATTATTTTTTTTGATAAAAGAAAATAATTTAAGAGAATTTAAAGATATTCAAGAAAGATTTCAAGTTTCACTAGAATCAAGAAACAAAAGCGATGATACTTTATTAATATATGCAACAAAATGTGAAAAAGAAAATTTTGTAGAATATTTAATAAAAAAAGGTGCTTTTATAAATGCCCAAAATAATGAATTAAATACTCCTCTTCATTATGCATTAAATAGTAAAAATTTTAAAATATCTGATATTTTATTAAAAGCTGGTGCTGATGAAAAAATTGTTAATAAAATAAATTTAACTCCATGGGAATTTATGAATGAAGAAGTGTAATTATTTATTTTTCTTATTATTTTTTTAAATGTAGAAATATATTCTTTATTATTGTATTATAAATTTTATTTTGGAAATTAAATAATAATTATGGTATAATGACTCTTTTAATTTAATATTTGTTTGTTAATTAGATTTATTCTATTTTATTAATTATTTTATCCTTATGTTTATTTAAAATTAGTTTATTTAATAATAATTAATATAAAATGTTTAATTTTTTATTATTTTTTATCATTATTATTAAGTATACCACATTTAAAAGGGGAGAATAATTTATCCCAAAAACTTTGTGGTTGTTGTAAATTTACTTTTTTTTTATCTTTTTTTTGTTGTGATTTATTTAAATTTCCAGCATTTTCTAATAATCCAATTGCATTAATCACATCATTTTGATTATATTTCTTATTATATTTTTCAAACATTTCTCCAGAAAAATCATCATTTGGAGTAGGTGTAGATTCAATAAATGTTTTTTCATTTTTTAAAACATGATTTAACTCTTTATTATCTTTATTCTTATTATTTTTAATATCAGTTTTACTTCTTTCATAATGCTTATTAATATTATTGTTATTTTCATTTTGAATATTAAATTTATTTACATTATTATTCAAATTAAAATGATTAAAATTAGGTGGTAAGGTATCAATATTATTATTAATTGGATTATTAAGGAAACTTTCCCTAAATATTGAAAAATCATCTAAACTATCTCTATGTAAGGGATTAAAATTTGATTGAATAAACTTTTCTTTTTTATAAGTATCAATTTCAATTCCTTTAATATTTATCATTTTTTTATCATCATTTTTATTTTTAAATCCAGATTCACTTCTAATAACTTTTTTTTTCTTTTGAGAAACTTTTTTCATAGCTTTTTCAAAAACATTATCTCCTTTCACTAAATTTGAATTAACATCATTTTTTAATAAATCAAAATTTAGATTATAACTAAAATTATTGATTTTGTCTTTTTTTTCAATATTATTATCATTAGCAATTTTAGAATTAGTTTCAATTAAAGAAGTACTAATTTCATTATTATCTTCTTTAAAACTTTTTTCAAATCTTTTAATCCAAGGATGTAAAAAAATTTCTGAAGTTTTAATTCTATTTTTACAATTATATTCTAATAACTTATGAATCATATCAACACATTCATTACTTAAATATAACTTATCATCAATTTTATATTTATAATCTATAATATTTTTAAAAATTTCTTTTTGATTCTCTTCATCATTTTTATTATTTGAAACTCGAAAAGGAGAATAACCATGTAATATTTCATATAATAAAATACCAAGTGACCAAATATCAATTGATTGATCATAAGGTTGTTCTTTAATTATTTCTGGAGCAATATATTCATATGTTCCACAAAAAGTTGTTCTTTGTCCTTCATTTAAATTTATGCATAAACCAAAATCACACAATTTAATATTATTATTTTCATCTATTAAAATATTTTCTGGTTTTATATCTCTATGTGCATAACCATTTGAATGTAAAAATAATATTGCTGAACATACTTGAATAAATAATTTAAATGCTTCATTTTCATTTAATTTCCCTTCTTTTCTTATTTTTGATAATAAATTTCCTTTTTTTGCATATTCCATTATTAAATAAAAATTTTCTTTATCTTCTTTATATGAATATAATCTTATTATATTTGGATGAATTATTGATCTTTGAATTTTTATTTCACGATATATAATATCTATTTTTTCTTTTGCTTGTAAAACTTTTTCTTTTTTAATATGTTTTATTGCATAAAGTAAGTTATTTTTTAAATTTTTTGCAAGAAGAACTTGACCATAAGAACCAAAACCACATCCTACAATTTTATTATTTTTTGGATTTCTTACAAATTGAAAATTATTTAAAGAATAAAGTGGATCATCAATATATTCTTCTATAATTTTTCCTTTTTTTATAAATATATTTGTTAATAAAAAAGAAGGGGAAGGAGCAGCTGATTGCAATAAAGGATTGTTTTGAGATGAATTTAATTGATTTGATTCTGAATTATTATCTTTATTTTTCAATTTAAATTTATGAAAATTTGAATTATGAATTGTTAGACAATTTTGTGAACAAAATTTATTATTACATTCATTACATTTTATTATTTCGGATTGATTATTTATAATTTTTTGACATGAAATATTTCCACATTTCATTTTTTTAATTTTATTTTTTTGTTTTAAAATCATTTTTAATTTTTTATTTATTTATTTTATGATTCAAAGAAAATTAAATTTTAATTCAAATTATACAATATATATACTATAAATAAATCCTATTACCATATTTACTCATATAAAAAATTTCATAGTTTCATATTTTATATACATTACTTTAGATTCATATTAATTCTATTTAAAAAAACTTTTGTTGTTATATCTACATAAATAGCAAATAATATTTTACCAATTTTTTGGTTAAATTGATTTGATATCAATTTACAATTATTTGAAGACATAATATACAAAAATCATTTTTTTTAAATTACTCCAAGAACTTCATTTCCATTAAATGAATTATCAAGAGTTGAATCTCTAGAATTGCTTGGTGAACTGCTATTGAGAAGATTATTTAAATTTTGATTTAAATAATATTGGGTATTAAGTGGATTATGATAGAAATTGGTTAAAATATATTTTAAACTATTTTCACATTGAATATATCTTTCTTTATTAAAATTGATTCCATATATTTTCTTAAAAATTTCATAATCAAAGCAATCAAAATTTTCTAATGTCATTTTTATAATTGATAATGCAATAGTATAACTAGAATAATCAAGACAATTATTATCTTCAATAATAATTTCTAAAGCACAAATACAATTAAAAAATAAAAATGAAATATCAATATAATTTTCTTTATAAATATTTTTGTAAGGAAAAACAATACCAAGAGAAAAAAATAGATTAATATAATCTAAAGAGGTATATAATCCTAAATTATAATCTATGCATTTTAAACAATAATTTTCAAGTTCTCTTAAATTTTGAATATTTTGAATATTATTTCTAAATCCTTTAAAATCAATTAACGAACTTTTAGAACAACAATCATTGAATTGAATTGCAAATAATAAACAAACAATACAAATATTTGAGATTAAATCAAATGAAACTGAATTATTTAAATAAATATAATCTAAATATCTAATTGCTTTATGAACAAGAATATCAGGAATTGAAAAAAAATTTGCTTGCATTTTAATAAAATTAATGCTTTTTCTTCTTAAAGTTAAATAATATTTAATGTAATTATTTGAATAATCAAATTGAAATTGAAATGGTTTATATTTTAATAAAAGTGGATCAATTGAAATTGTTGTCTTAGTTAATGAGGCAACTGATAATGAAGGAATTCCTTTATATGATAAAGTTCCACATATTGTACAATAGGATATATTTTCTTTTGTTCCTTTTTTGAAGTTATGGTTGCACATTTTTATTAAAATAATATTAAATTTATTATTTTTATTAATTACCATATATAATTTATATTATTTAAATTGATTATTAATTTATTTATTGAAAATAAAAATAATTTTTTCTTTTTATTTAAATAGTATAAATAAGATAAAAATATTCAAATTTTGAATTTAAAACTCTGCATTAAAAAAATAAATATTTTATTAAATATTAATTTTTTTTAAAAAATACATTAATAAATATTTAATTTAAAAAAAATTAATGTCAACAAAAGTTAAACCAATAATTGACAGGAACAAATTTATTGATTTAGTAAAAAATGTTTCAAAAACTAAATTGTTTTCAAAGAATAATGACATAAATCCTATAAAAGTAAATAAAAAATTGGGTACAGAACTTATTTACCATAATATATCTTTAAGTAAAGAAAAAACAAAATTAGCAAATGCTCGTTTAAAAAATATAATTCAGAAAACAACTAGTCAAAAAAAAGAAATTTCATCAAAAAATTCAATTGACATTGAAAGTCATTCTAATTCTTTAAAAACAGATGCAAATACAGATAATACATTTACTATATCTTCAGATAATAATAATAAAGACAATTCCGTTAATTTTTATAAAATTAATGTAAATTTATTAAAAAAAAATTTTCCAAAAAAAAAAGATACATCAAGAAATTCTTCTTTATTTAATGATACAGAAGAATCAGAAAGTATTGATTTAGATAATTCGAAAAATAATTTAAATGAAAATGATAATAATTATAGGAATAAATTAATAAATTCAAGAATAATTATTAATAATAATACTAATATAAATAATAATAATTCAAATACAAGTTTCAGAACAATTTATTTAAACAGAATTCAAACTGCAGAAAATGAATTAAATAGAACCTCATATAGAGATTTAAGAAAAAATATTCCAGGTTTATTTGCAAGTTGTCCTCATATTCCAAAATCTGAATCAAAAGATAGAAATTTAATATCAACTGATGGAAATATTATAAGAAATAATTCTTTTTTTTTAAAAAATAATGAAAATAATACAATAATAAAAAAAAGTCTTAATAATAGTTATAATAGTTTAAATAATAATTTTTCTACTATGGCAAATGTGACTATTATTAGATTAGAAGATTTAATAGTTTTAGAAGATAAACTTTATAAAATTGTTGAAAGTTTTAAACATATTAAAGATGTTAGAAAATTTATTGTTGATTGGTGGACTTTTTATAATTATACTCCATTTAAAGGAAATTTTGAATATTTTTTTATAGAACATTATGAAAAAGTCATTTCTCATGAAAGCTGTTTATTAGAATTTTTATCCATAATTATAATTTACGACGCTTTAGGTGAAGGAACAATTAATAAAAATGATATTAGTAAATTACAAAATTTAATCTATTGGATTCATCAAAATTATTTAATTATATGTGATTATATTTTATATACAATTAATGAAGTAAAAGTAAATCTTTGGGTAACTAAATTAAAAAATATTGTATTATCAAAAATCACTAGGAAAATTAATAGAGATGAAAATATTAATTTACTTAAAACTGGTAATAAAAACATTATGATAATGATAAAAAATATTTTGACCATCTTTTCAAAAAGTCAAACAATGAATATAAATATATATACATATTATTTAAATAAATCACAAGAAATATCAATAAATACATTAAATGAATATTTCAAAAAAAAAATCAATGAAAATGCATATAAAAAGGTAGAAAATTTTCATTATTCCAAAATTCTAAATTCTACATCAAATCATAATAGAGCATTTTCAAATTCAATAATACAATCATCTCAAATAAATCAAATAAACCAAAATAAAAACAAAAATATTATTATAAAAGAAAAAGAGCCATATCTTCCAAATAAAAAAGACAAAAAAAAAGTATTTACATTAGTTTTAGATTTAGATGAAACATTAATAAGTTTTAGAAGAGATGAAAATGGTAGAGGAATATTAAAGTATCGTCCTTATCTTCAACAATTTTTAACTGAAATGAGTAAAAAATATGAATTAATTATTTTTACAGCAGGAACAAAAGAATATGCTGATCCAATTCTTGATTTAATTGATAAGAAAAAAATATTTTTTGATAAGAGATTATATAGAAATCATGCTATTATGAAAGATGATATTTATATTAAAGATTTAAGTAAACTTGGAAGAGATTTGTCAAAAGTTATTATTTTAGATAATATGCCTCAAAATTATGAATTACAAAAAGAAAATGGAATTTTTATTAGAAATTATTATGGTGAAGATAAAGATGATAATGCTTTAAGAGAATTAATTCCAATTTTAAATAAAATAGCAAAGAATCCCCAAAATGATGTAAGGAAAGAATTAAATAAAATGAAAGAAGAAATTTTTTCAAAAATAACAACTAATTTAAATGGATAATTATAGTATTTATTATATAATATATATAATAAATTATGAAGAGCAAAAAAAGAAATCAATCATTTAAATTATGGGTTATAAATAGTTAAATATAATTTATAAAGATTTTATTTTTTTAAATTAATAAACAATAAAAAAATTATTTAATACTAACTTTAATAATAAAAAAAGAATAAAAATAAAAAATGAAATCTTCATATTTCAAAGATGAAAAACATGTAGAGAAAAAAATAATAGAAAAATACTTAAAATCAGGATTCGAATCATTATCCTTAGAAGAATTAGCAATAACAATAATAAATGCATCATTTGAAAGATCATATAAATCACAAACTGGGACAGAATGGCCAAAAGAATACAAAAAAAAAGCATTAGAACGTCTCAAAAAAGCAAAATTTAACATTCAATGGAGTTTAAATCAAAACAAAAAAAACATTCCAATGCATTCAAAATTCAAAGAAATAATAAACATATGTGAAAAAGATAATGAACAAAAATTAAATGAAATTTTTAGAGAAAATGCACAATATATGCAAGAAATTATCAATACAGTAGATGATAATAAGAAAAGTTTACTTCATATATCCTCAAAAAGAGGAAATGTAAAAATGATAAAATTCCTCATAACAAAAGGATTTAGTATTTTTTCACGTGATAAATACTTAAGAACTCCTTTTTTAATAAGTTGTCAATTTGGTCGATTAAAAGCAGCAGAAGAATTATTAAATTATGGAAGTGAAATTTTTGCTAAAGATTCAATAGGGAGAACATGTTTACATTATGCAGTTTGTAGTGATTCATCACTTTTAGTAAAATTAATTATTGAAAAAGAAAAAAGTTTGATTTTTTCTAAAGATACTTATGGTAGAACACCTCTACATTATGTAATATTTAATTCAAATAGTTTTCAAGTTGAAATGGCAAAAATGTTAATTGATAATGGAAGTGAAATAAATTGTTTAGATGAAGAAAATATGACTCCTTTACATTTTGCTGCAGAAAATGGAAAAGGAAAAATAATTCCAATTCTAATGAAAAGTGGAGCTGATCCTTTATTAACTTGTAATAGAGATAATAAAAATAGTTTGGATTTAGCTTGTAATGAAAGAATTAGAGAATTGATTATTAAATTCAGCAATGGAGAATATCAAAATGATATTAATCAAAAGAAATTAAGAGGAAAAGTTGAAAATGATGGTTTCCATAATAAAAGTAATGGCAATAGTTTTAGAAATGGAAGAAGAAATAATTATAATGGGAATAATGAATATAATTTTGATTATAATGATGATTTAATGTATAATACAAATAGAAATAAATTAATTTCTTTTTTAAAAAATATTCAAGATTATGGAGTTAAAACTCAGCAACATTTAGTTAAACCCGAATTATATAGTGGAAGTTGGTTGGAAAAAGTTAATAATATTAATGAATTATATAAATTTTTTGGAAATTATACTCCTCATGAAAGTGCATTGGCTATTTATAATATTATGATTCCTTTTGTCAATCCTTTACCAAAAAGTAAAGATGGAGAACAAAATATGAATTTATTTTTTAATAAACCTAAAAAAGGAGGTTTTCAAATTCAAAGTTCTAATAATATTATATCAAGTAATAATAATATTGGAATTAGTTCAATTCAAAATTTTTCTCAGCAAGGATATTATCCAAATAATACTAATAATACAAATGTTAATGATATTAATACAGGAACTAATGTTAAGGATATTAATGTTAATAATGTTAATGATATTAATGTAGGTACTAATGTTAATAATAATTATAATTATTATGATGAAGATATGGATGATATGCATATTTTAAATGAACAAAGAAGAGAAATTTTGGATTTAAAGAATCAAATTAATGATTTAAGTAAAAAAATAGAAGAAGAAAAAAAAAATAAAGAAAGAGCAGATGTTATAAAAGTAAAATTAGAAATAGAAAAAGTAAAAAATGAAAATGAAATGTTAAAAAATCAAGAAGAAAATTTATCTAGCCAAATAAATATATTATCAGATAATATAAAAAAATATGAAGAATTAACATCAAAATTAGAAGAAAAAGAACAAATTCAAAAAGATACAATCATAAATCATTTAAATTCTCAATTACAAGATATGAATTATAAAATAGAACAAATGAAAAATATAAAAATTAATAATGTTCAAACAACAAGATTTAGAAATAATTCTCCCTCATATAGAACATTTTTACCTGAAAGAAATTTAAATCTTAATGAAGAAATGCATATTTTAACTTTTTGTCAATTAGCAGAAAAAGATGAAGGATTATTTGAAATTTTAATTAAATTTGATAAAGATAATGATATGCATATTTTAAAAAATGAATTTTTAGAAATTTTAAATTATTTAAATTTACCTTTTGAATATAGAGATAGTGTTATTAAATTAATAGGATTTGATAAAAATATGAAATTACCAATTAATAAAATTGTTAATTTACTTTATAATCGAGATGAAAGTAAAGTTTGTTTATTAAATAAATGTTTATTTAATATTGCAAATAAAATTATTGATGTTGGGAAAAATATTGATGATTTATTTAATGATTTAAATAATAAAGCACAAGGAAATATTATAAATTATGAAGATGCTGCGCCTATATTTATTAATAATTATTTTATAAGAGAAGAAGATGTTTATAATTTATTTAATTATTGGGCAAGTACAGATTCTATGTTAATGAATTCATTATCAAAAAATTCATCTAATACTATTAATAATACAATTGATATTGAATCTTTTAAAAATAAAATTGAGGAAAGAAAAAAAATAATTGATTATATAGATGAAAAATATGGAAAACAACAAAATCAATTTAAAAATACAATTATAATAAATCAAAATTTGAATGAAACAGATAGAAATAAACAAAATGGAAATTACCATACATTTAGTAATAATAATAATAGTAACAGCAATAGTAATAGTAATAGTAATAATAATAATAACATAACAAATAAATCCGATGTTTATAAGTCTGATATTTATAAATCAGATATATATAAATCAGATATTTATAAAACAGATAATGATAAAACAAATAAGATTAATAAATCAAATTATCAAAATTTGCATGATGAAGAACCAGTAATTAAAAATGAGGATATAATAAAAAAACAAATAAAAGATGAAGAAGAATATTATAACGAATTTGAGAATGATGATATTGAAAATAATAATAATATACAAAGTAATAATAATCAAATAGGAGAAAATTATTCAAATGATGAAGTAAATGAAAATTCAAATATGAGGAATGTTGAAGAAGAGGAAAATGAAAAAGATGAAATAGTAAATAAAAAAGAATCAAATGAATTAATTGAATCAAATGAAGTTGAAGATTCAGAACTTTCAAAAATAAAATCAAAAAATACAACATCATCAATTTTAGAAGTAAGTAATATAAATGAAAAATTAATAAATTCAACTTTAAAAAAATCATCTTCATCATCAAATAAAACAAAAACTTATAAAAATAATAATAGTAATATTAATGAAGATGAAGAAATAGAAAATGAAGAATTATCAAAATCTAAACAACAAAATATAAAAAATAAGAAACAAACTCCTTCAAAAAAAATAAAAATTAATCCAAATGAAAAATTTAATGGAGAATTAAAAATTCAAGTAAAAGATGTTGAAAATTTAACCTTATCAAAAAATTTAAAAAGTCCATATACATTTAATTTAAAATTATCAATTGAAGGAATTGACCAAACAACAAGCAGTAAAGAAATAACAACAGATGATTTAAATGATATCACATTTAATTGGTCAACTCGGATTTTATTAAAAGATAGGACATTAAAAGATATAGGTTCAATTTTTAAAATTAGTTTAGAAACAAATTTAAATAATAAAACTGTTAATTTAGGTGAAAGATCAATTAATTGGATTAATTGTTTAAATAAACAAAACTATGATCAATATGTTATAGATGAAAAATCTCTATTACTAAATAAGAAACATAAACCAATTGGTTATATTAAAATTATGGCAAAATTCATTCCATTTGGATTTAATAGTTCTAATTATGAAAAAAATGGAAAAAGGAAAAAACCAGGTACTTCCAATAATACAATAAAAGAAGAAAGTATTAGTGAATCACAAGTTTCAAAAATTAAAACTACAAAAGATCATAACATTGAAAATAATAAAAGTAAGTCAATTTCAAGCGATGAAATGACTCTTATTAAAGAATTTGATATTGAAATTAATTCTATATCAAATGTTGAAAATGATAATATGTATTTGTATATTATTTCTAAAATAAATGAAGAAGAAAATGAAATTTATTCATCTAAAGATGACATAAATATAAAAGATATTATTAATAAAATTCCATTTACTTTAAAAGCTACTTCTTATAGTACTTCTAAAGAAAAAAATATTCAGCTTATTATTCAATTTAAAAAAAATGAAGATGATTCTATTATTTGTGAAGGTAATGTTAATTTGAATAATAAAGAAAATAATTTAACTATCTCAAAAAAGATTAAATTGAGTGGAGAGGAAAATGTTGAAATGAATGTTAAAATTACAATAAATACAACAAGAGAAAATGATTAATATTTTTTTTTTAAAAATATATATAATTCAATTTATTTTCTACTTTATATAATAATCATATTTTTAAAAATGCTATCAAAATGATATTTTTAATTTATTAATTATAATTCACATTTATATTTTAAATATTGATGTTTTCATTACAAATTAAAAATAAAATAAAATAAAATTAACGATAAAATTTTTTTAAAATAAACTCTTCTTTAATAGCTTTAAAAACATCTTCAACAGGTAACATTGCATCAACTCTAATAAACTTATCCAAAACTTCAAAATCAATAAATGTAGGTTTAGTTTCTCTTTGAAACTTAGCAATTCTTTTTTTTGCTTCTTCCTCAGTAACATGATCATCTTGAGAAGCCAATTGTCTAATTTTCATTTGTTCAACAGGAAGATCAAAATATAAAACTGTATATAACTCCACTAAATTATCATTTGTTTGTCTAAACCATTCATCAACATCACTTTTAGTTCTTGGAAAACCTTCTAATAAAACTTTATCTTCATCTAATTTTTTAACAACTAATTGAATAAATGCAACTAATTTTATTGACTCAATTACTTTTCCTTCTTCTACATATTCTTTATTTATCATATCCCAACCTGGGATTACCCTTAATTTAATTACATAATGTATTATTTCAGGAATGGTTAATAATCTAAAACCAAATTCTTCTGCTATTCTTTTACATTGTGTTCTTTTTCCACTTCCTGGACCACCTACTACAAAAACATAACGTGTCTTTTCAAGAAGTTCTATTTCTGTTTTGTTTTTTATTATTGTCTTTTTTCCCATACAACCCATTTTTTTAAAATTTATTTAATTAAAATTTATAATTAATTATTTTTGTTTCATTAATAGTAATAAAAAAGAATATAAATAAATGATTAATTAAAAATATTATACTTTTTTTCAAAAAAATATTGTGAATATAAATTAAAAAAAGACAATTAGATTTTATATTTATTTTCTTAGTTAAATTATTTTTTAGAGCAATTTCTATTGAAATAAGAAAGAATAATAATTTTAATAAAAATGAAATCATAATAATTGAAATAATAATATAATTTTTTAATAAATTATGTTTTAACTTGAATGCTGCGTTTGGTCTTCTAATATTTTTTTTTTTAAATCTCTGAATAATTCACAAATTTCTTCAGATGTATAACTTATTAGAGAATTATAAAATTCATCAATTCTTTGTTTATAATTATTATCATAATTTAATTTTTTATTAATTTCTAGAGAAGTAGAAGGAGTGGAAAATTTATCATTTTCACTAATAATCATGTTGGAATTACTAGATTTTGGTTCGGAGCCTGGATCTTCATCAATATTGTTTGCAGTATTTTCATTATTGACAAAAAATTTATTATATTTTTCTTCTATACCACATGAATTATTACTTTTTTGATCTATTTCAATTAAAAAGTTAAAAGTTTTTTTAATATTTTCAGATGTTATTGGACTTATTAACTTAAGTGCTTTATTAATAAGTTCATCCATTTTATATATTAATAGAATATGAATTATTTAAAAAAATTTTATAATTTTATTTAATTATTTTATAGAAATCATTTATTATTTTGATTCAATTATAAATCATAAATAAATATTTATGTATATATTATATATTTAATTTTTAAAATTATCAAAATTAAAAGAAATTAAATTAGATTCATATCATATTTAGATTTTAAAAAATACAATATTTTATCAATAAATCATGTTTAATGAAAGAGTAATATATTATTTATCTTAAAATATTTAAAAATATTGAAAGCTTTTATTTATTTTGAGTATTTATATATTTTATATTTATAATATTTGAGAATACATAAATATATGTTAATTTTCTAATAAAAATATAAATGTAATCAATTTATTTAAATTATTATATTTATAATTACTTAAAATAGAAAAAATATATACACTTTATCAAAAACATATTTTTATTTTTGGATATTCATGATTTATTATAAAATTTAAATATTTTTATTAGTTTTTTGATTAAATTAGAAAACATTGAAAACTAAGGGCTAAAAGTGAGAATATATTACCCTTGCTCTATCAATATGTATTTTAAAATATTTTTTGAAATAAATGAATAACAATAATATCATCATAATAAATATTTTTTGGATAAAAATTAAATTATATTTATTATTTGGTAAATGGATATTTTTTTAATATCTTTTATGTTGTAATAAAAATATAATAAATAAACAAATTTAAATAATATCAATAGAATCATATTTAATTTATGAAAAAATTTTTCATATAAGTTTTAGTAAAAGAGAAATAAATAATATAAATAGAAAAAATAATCCATTAAGATATATTAAACATTAAATTATTCTGATAAACACTTTAATTAAGTTTAATTATATATAACATAAAAAATAATATGATAATAAATTCATTTCATTATTACATCTTATTGATATTAAATAATATAAATCTGTTAAATGAATATCTTGTATTTTTTTATTTAATTTATTTTCTGATATTATTAATGCATATTTTTTCCATTGTAGCTTTATAAAACATATTATTTCCTTTTTTTATAAATTGAAAAATATATAAAATGTTATATTTTTATATTAAATAATATAATTATGCCATGAAATAATTTAAATTTATTTATTTATTAATTTTTTTCTTAATTCATGGGGATTGGGGATTGGGGATTGGGGATTGGGGAT